>Ga0255338_1000477_pt1 | contig 127364 bp, 93 predicted proteins | sample MeOH1_35cm_T4_19_FD_203715 | JGI IMG/M metagenome (GOLD analysis project Ga0255338, IMG submission 203715) | Sandy soil microbial communities from University of British Columbia, Vancouver, Canada - MeOH1_35cm_T4_195 | ecosystem: Engineered > Artificial ecosystem > Sand microcosm > Unclassified... | reverse complement strand
AGCCGAGCCTCCTCCGCCAGCCGGGCCTCTTCCGCCAGCCGAGCCTCCTCCGCCAGCCGAGCCTCTTCCGCCAGCCGAGCCTCTTCCGCGATCCGTGCCCGCTCTCGCTCCTCCCACTCCTCGACGCTCAGGGACTCAACGAGGCCCTCGCGCTCCAGAAGGTGGAGCACCACCTCCTGAGCAGCCGTCAGCGCCTCCGGCTGCCGGAAGGTCCCCAGCGTCTCCAGAAAGGCCCGTTCATCCTCGCTCGAGAGCCACGGCGCGCACGCGGCCACATCGGCGCAGCGATACACCCGCGCCCCCTGCCCCTTCCCCACCGCCGTCTCCAGCGCGGCGCGGAGCACTCGAACGCCAGCAATGGGCCGGAACATCTCCTCCACATCGCCCGGCTCGAAGGCGGAGCGCTCGGCCAGCTGGCTCAGCCGCCGCACGTGGGCGAGCACCTGCAGCTCCGCCACCGTGCCCTCATCCATCCCCAGCGTCTCGAGCAGATCCTCATCCGGCGCCCCCGCCCCACCCCGGGCCCACAGCGCGTCCAGCGCGTCCGCCTTCAGCCGACCGCTCTGCAGGAGCGCCTGCGCCGGGCTCTGGAACCCGAACCCGAGCTGCGTGCCCACCAGGTTGCCCTGCTGAAGGAACAGCCGGGCCTCGCGCCCGCCGGCGTGGAGCGTGAGCTGACCGGTGGCCCGGGACTTGTGGACGGAGTACAGGGCTTCAGCGACGAGCGAGGGCGACATTTCGCCCGGAGTCTAGTCCCTCCGGGCGGACCCTCAACTTGCCGGGGGTGGCTGCCTGGCTGCCCCCCCGAGCTGAACCTGACGCAGCGCCTCATACGTGGCGATCCCCACCGAGGTGGACAGGTTGAGGCTGCGCCGGTCCTCGAGCATGGGGATGGTCACCGGCTGCCCGGTCCCTCCCTCTAGAACCTCCGGGGACAGCCCCGCCACCTCGGAGCCAAAGACGAGGTGGTCCCCCTGCTCGAACCGGGCGGCATACAGGGATGTAGAAGCCCGGGCGGAGAACAGCCACCGCCGGGCGTCCGGGAAGTCCGCCAGGTAGGCCGCATAGGTGGGATACAGCTTCAGGAAGACCTTATCCCAGTAGTCCAGGCCGGCGCGCTTGAGCTCCCGGTCCGCGATGGAGAACCCGAGCGGCTCGACGAGGATGAGCCGGCTGCCGGTGACGGCGCACAGCCGGGCCACGTTCCCGGTGTTGGGGGGAATCTGGGGGGAGACCAGGACCAGGTGCAGAGGCCGCGCGAGGGGCTCAAGCATGGGGTAGAAAGGGGGGCATGCGCTGGAAGGTGAACAACGTGACCCGGGGTCGGCTGCTGGCGGATCGCGCCGAGCGAGCCTCCTCCTTCGTGGATCGCTTCATGGGCCTGATGGGGCGGCGCTCGCTGGCGTTCGGCGAGGGGATGCACATCGCCCCCTGCAATTCGATCCACACCTTCTTCATGCGCATCCCGATTGATGTGGCCTTCTTGGATCCGGAGGGTCTTATCGTCAAGCAGATCCCTGCGATGCCCCCCTGGAGGGTGAGCTCCGTGTATTTCAAGGCCCATTCCGTACTGGAGCTGCCGGCGGGGACGCTGGCGGCCAGCGAGACCCGGGAAGGGGACCGGCTGACCTTCGAGCCCGCGGTCCAGGCAGGGCAGCAGGCGGCTCCCGGCTGAATCGACAGGGAGCATGCGATGATCCGTTTTGCCCCCGCAGGGGGCCTTTGTTAACCTGCAGGACTGTTCCCACGCGTCCCCCTTCACGCGTCACACGAGTTCCCGCGCATGCGCATCGAGGTAGCAGGCATCACCCACGTTGGGATGAAGCGCAACCACAACGAGGACAACTACCTCCTGTTGCCGGAGGAGAACCTCTGCGTCGTCGCCGACGGCATGGGCGGGCACTCTTCTGGCGAGATCGCGTCCAAGATCGCGGTAGAGGAGCTGGGCGAGTTCTTCCGGATGACGTCGCGCGACCAGGACGCCACCTGGCCCTTCAAGATGGACAAGTCGCGCAACTACGACGAGAACCGGCTGGCCACCGGCATCAAGCTGGCGAACGCGAAGATCTTCGAGCGGGCGAGCAGCGACTCCAAGTACAAGGGCATGGGCACCACGATCGTGACGGTGCACTTCGCCAACGCGGTGGCGTACGTGGGGCACGTGGGCGACAGCCGGGTGTACTTCTTCCGGGAAGGCGTCCTCAAGCAGGTGACCGAGGACCACTCGCTGCTCAACGACTACCTCAAGGCGAAGAAGCTCACGCCGGAGGAGATCGAGAACTTCCCCCACAAGAACGTGATCGTCCGGGCGCTGGGGATGAAGGAGGCGGTGGCGGTGGACGTGTCGCGGATCGAGCCGAAGGACGGGGACATCTTCCTGCTCTGCTCGGACGGTCTGTCGGGCATGGTGACCGATCCGCAGATGCAGGAGGTGCTGACGCGCACCTCGGAGCTGGAGAAGGCGGCCTCCCAGCTCATCGATCTGGCGAACGCGGCGGGCGGTAACGACAACGTCACCTGCGTACTCGCCCGGTACCACAACAACTAGGTGGGCACGCTGCGCTGACGCAGCAGCAGCGTGGGTCCGCCCTGCGTCACTGCCCCTTGGACGAGTGGCAGTTGGCGCAGCCGAAGGCGCCAGGCTGGGGGTTCTTCGGGTCGAACGGCTGCGCACCGAGCAGCGTGGCCATCTCGGGCGTCACCTTCTCGGCCATGAACTTCACAAACTCGGGCTTCTCCTTCATGAGCGCGCCGAACTCCTCGTGGGTGGACGGGAGCACGGGGAGCTCCGGGGTGGGCATCTCGAAGCCGCGGTCCCTCGCGCTCTTGCCGTGGCACGTCTTGCAGCCGAACTCGGCGAACTCCTTGGGATCGAAGGCGCGGAACACCTCCTTCATCCTCGGCACGACGACCGTCGCCATGTACTTGCCGCGCTGCTCCTTCGGCAGGTCCTTCCACGCCATCATGATCTGCGGAGAGGCGGCAGCAGGGGCCTCGGTGGCCTGAGCGCCCGCCGGCGCCGGCTCGCTGGCCGGAGCAGCAGTGGCCGCGCTCGGCTCGGCCGGAGCAGCAGTGGCCGCGCTCTGGCTGGCGCAGGAGAGCGCACCGGCGCCGGTCAACCCAACGATCGCGATGAAGACGAGGGAGCGGTGATTCAAAGGTTTTCCTTTCATGTGAAAGCCGACAAGCCCAGAGGGCTCCAGCTCTCTAGCATCTCAGGGAGCGAGCGGCGCAGGGATACGGTGGGCGCCCCAGGCGAGCACCTCGACCAGCTCCTCATCCGGCGCCACCTCGGTGTCCTCGAAGACGGCGACGCGGTTGAGCCGCGCTCCGTCTCCCACCCGAGCACCCGGCCCCACCGCCACCGCCGAGCCGATGCGCGCCCCATCCGCCAGCACGCAGCCCGCCCCGAAGTACGCAGGCCCCGCCACCTTCGCGGCGCCCAGGTGTGCCAGGGGATGAGCCCACCAGTTCCCCTGCCCCCGCGGCGCCGAGACGAACGGGGAGGCCGAGCCCAGCATCTCCAGGGGCACCTGGCCGAAGAGCACATCCCGCACCGTCGACAGGTAGCGCGAGGGCGTGCCCAGATCGGACCAGTACGCCTGCACCACCTCGCCGCGGATGGGCAGGCCCGCCTGCATGACGCGCGGGTAGATGTCGCGGTTGATGTCCTCGGCCCCCGAGGGCGCCATGAAGTCGAAGACGCGCGGAGAGATCACGTGGACGCCCGTGAAGTGCCACGGGCTCAGCGCATCACCCCCAGGGCCGTAACTCGCGATGCGGCGGACCTCGCGCTCGGGATTCATCTCCACGGCGGCGTACTTCTCGCCCGGAGGCATGGGCATCAGCACCATGGTGGCCGCCGCGCCCGAGTTCCGATGCGCGGCGATCACAGGACGCAGATCCACCGGGAAGAGGATGTCCCCATTGAAGACGAGGAAGTCGTCCTCGGAGAGAAAGTCGCGCAGGCCGCGGATGCCTCCGCCCGTGCCCTGAATGACGGGCTCGTGCACCACGTGGAGCGGCAACCTCGCACGCTCGCACTCGGCGCGAGCCGTCGCGGCCATGACCTCGGGCAGGTGGTGCGTGTTGATCCCCACCGCGCTGACGCCTGCCGCCTTGAGCACCGCCAGGTGGTAGCGCAGCAGCGGCTGCCCCAGGAACGGCAGCGCCGGCTTGGGCCACCGCTCCGTGAGGGGGCGAAGGCGCGTGCCCAGGCCCGCGCAGAGGATCATGGCCTTCATACAGGAGCCGTCACGCGGAGAGCTCAGGGACGTAGCGGCTGATCAGCTCCTGCAGCTTGCGCAGCTCCGGGCGGCGCTCGAACGCGGCCTTCACGTAGCGCAGCGACGCCGGGATGGAGACCAGGAAGCCCGGGTTGCCCTTCACCCGGTTGATGAACTCGAAGCGCCCCGCATCCTTGAGCTTGCGCTGGATGGTGAGCAGGTCGAAGAAGTCCTTGAAGGGGCCGCGCTCGAGCTTCCCGCCGCCCGCGTCCGCGAAGGCGTCGATGTAGCGATCCAGCATCGTGTCCACGAAGCCCCGGTCCAGCTCCACGTAGCTGTCGCGCAGCAGCGCCACCAGGTCGTACTGCCGCGGCCCTTGCAGGGCGTCCTGGAAGTCGATGACCACCAGCTCGCCCTCCTTCACCATGATGTTGCGGCTCTGGTAGTCGCGGTGGGTGAAGCCCCGAGGGGCCCCGGCCAGCGTGCGGGCAATCTCCCGGAAGGTGCGATCCAGCTCGGTGCGCTCCGCGTCCGTGGGCTTCTTGCCGCTCCACGCCTCCAGGCCCCACTCGCGGAAGTGGTGCAGCTCCCAGTCGTACAGGTCCTCGTCGAAGGCCCGGGTGAAGGCCAGGCACTCCGGGTCGGGCTGGCGCTCGGCCTCGACGCGCAGGCGCGCCAACAGCTCCACCGCCCGCCCATAGAGCGCGTCGCGGTGCTTGCCCCCGTCCAGCGCCGCCTCGAACGTGGTGTCGGACAGGTCCTCGAGCACCATCATCCCCGCCGGCTCGTCGTAGCGCAGGATGCGGGGCACCCGGACGCCGAGCCTCTCCAGGTAGCGGTGCACGTTGACGAAGGGCAGCTCCTTGGGCGGCTCACCCTTGGTGGCCTCCTCGCTCTTCTTCGTCGCATCCGGGGGCATCACCATCACCACCCAGCTCTCCGGGGGTGTGCCGACGCGGTAGTACGAGCGGTTGCTCGCATCGCCCTTCAGCTTCTTGATGGGGGCATTGGGAACGGGGCGGCCAACGGCCTTGCCCACCTGGTCGCGCATGGCGGCCTCAAGTTCCATCGAAAGGATCTCCATGGGTTGGGAGGGCCGACAGTATGGGGGTCAGGGGGAGGTGGGTCAAAGGAGACAATGAAGGTCTGCTGAGCAGACATCCAGGCTGTCGCCTACGCGACGGGCCCCCGAATGACTGGGTGCGGCAGGACAGCCGGGCTCATGGCTCCCGGAAGCACGGCCCTGACACGGAGTGTTGGCCTCTGAGGGAGGGTGCCCGGCCGTTGTCGACCCGGTAGAAGCCACGGCGTATAAGAGCCGCGCGCAGCGCAGACCCCCTCTCCATGGAAGCCACGATGGAAATCCACCAGAACATCCTCACGGCCATTGGCCACACGCCGCTGGTCAAGCTCAACAAGATGGTCGGGCCGAACGACGCCACGGTGCTCGTCAAGTGCGAGTTCATGAACCCGGGCGCGTCCATCAAGGACCGCATGGCGCTCTACATCCTCGAGAAGGCCGAGAAGGAGGGGAAGCTCAAGCCCGGCGGCACCATCGTGGAGAACACCTCCGGCAACACGGGCATGGGCGTGGCGCTGGCGGCGGCGGTGAAGGGCTACAAGTGCATCTTCACCATGCCGGACAAGATGTCGCTGGAGAAGATCAACCGGCTCAAGGCGCTGGGCGCGCAGGTGATCGTCACGCCGACGAACGTGCCCGCCGAGGATCCGCGCAGCTACTACGAGACGGCCAAGCGCATCCACCGCGAGACGCCGGGCTCGTTCATGCTCAACCAGTACCACAACCCGGACAACATCGAGGCCCACTACAAGCTGACGGGCCCGGAGATCTACGAGCAGACCGAGGGCAAGTTCGACTACTTCGTGTCGGGCCTGGGCACCGGCGGCACCATGAGCGGCGCGGGCAAGTTCCTGAAGGAGAAGATCCCCGGGCTGAAGAACGTGGGCGTGGACCCGGAGGGCTCCGTCTACGAGGGCTACTTCAAGACGGGCAAGCTCACCACGCCGCACGTGTACAAGGTCGAGGGCATCGGCGAGGACATGCTGTGCGGCGCCATGGACTTCAAGGTGGTGGACGACGTGCGGCAGGTGGATGACCGCCAGTCCTTCATCGCGGCGCGGCGGCTGGCGCGCGAGGAGGGCATCTTCGCGGGCGGCTCGGCGGGCGCGGCGGTGCATGTGGCGGTGCAGCTGGCCAAGGAGGTCGGCAAGGGGAAGACCATCGTCGTGGTGCTGCCGGACTCGGGCATGGCCTACATCAGCAAGTTCCACTCGGACGAGTGGATGCGCGACAACGGCTTCATCGAGGAGAAGGGCGTCGGGACGGTGCGGGACATCCTCGGGGACAAGCGCCGCGAGGTGCTCACCGTGCGCAAGGGCGACAAGGTGGACCTGGTGGTGGAGCAGATGCGCAAGCACGGCATCAGCCAGATGCCGGTGCTCAACAGCGACGGCCGCGCGGTGGGCATGGTCCATGAGTACGACCTGCTGAACGCGCTGGTGGCCAACCGGGTGAAGTTCAGCGATCCGATCGACGCCATCGTGACGCCGCTGCAGGGCGCCATCTCCCCGGACACGAGCCTCAACCGGCTGCGGGAGATCTTCGCGCAGGACAACGTGGCGGTGGTGAAGGAGGGCGAGAAGATCGTCGGCATCGTCACGAAGATCGATCTGATCGACTACCTGCACCGCACCGGGGCCTGAGCGCCCCGGGAATGACCGAAGCACGGAGGGCCTCCACGCTGCCTGGGAACAGGGAGCAGGAGGCCCTCGGTGTTTTCACGCCGCCCCGGGGAGGCTGCTCTCCTGCCCTGCTGGCGTGCATGGGGAGATCCCCTCCGGGCCTGGTGCTCCTTAGCTTTGAGTACCAGGAGGAATGCATGCCGCGCGGATACAGCTACGATCACTTCCAGGTCCCCAAGCGTGAGCCGCGAGAGCGCGCCACGCCGTCCGACTCGCTCAAGGCCGCCACCGCCCACAAGGGAGAGGCGCTCGCGGAGTCCCAGCAGGGGCTGCACTATGGCCGGAAGAACGCCGAGACGATCAAACGTCTCCACGAGCGCCCCCAGCAACGCAAGGCCACCGCCAAGGCCCCAGCCCGCGGGACCAAGGTGTTGGGGCGCGTCGCCGCGGCGGCGAAGCAGTCCGTGAAGCGGGTGGCCAAGAAGGTCACCGCACGCAAGACGGCGAAGAAGCGCTGAGCCGGGTGGGCAGGAGAGCGAGCCCCTCTCCTGCCCCTGGGCCCGTGACGCGGGTCACTTCACCGCGTCGAGCGCCTGCGCCAGATCGTCGGTGAGGTCCTGCGCGTCCTCGATGCCCACCGAGAGGCGGATGAAGCCGTCGGTGATGCCGAGCTTCTCGCGCGTCTCCTTGGGCACGGAGGCGTGGGTCATGATCGCCGGGTGCTCGATGAGGGACTCCACCCCGCCGAGCGACTCGGCGCAGGCGAACACCTTCACCCGCTTGAGGAAGGTGCGCGCCGCCTCCAGCCCGCCCTTGATGTCGAACGTCAGCATGCCGCCGAAGCCCTTCATCTGCTTGCGCGCCAGGGCGTGCTGCGGGTGCGACTCCAGGCCGGGGTAGGTGACCTTCTGCACCTTCGGGTGCGTCAGGAGGTACTGGGCCACCTTCATGGCGTTCTGCGCGTGGCGCTCCATGCGCACGTGGAGCGTCTTCAGGCCGCGCAGCACCATGAAGCTGTCCATCGGCCCCGGCACTCCGCCCACGGCGTTCTGGAGGAAGTACATCTTCTCCGCGATGTCCTGGCGGTTGGTGCCCGTGAACCCGCCGATCACGTCGCTGTGGCCGTTGAGGTACTTCGTCGTGGAGTGGGTGACGACGTCGAAGCCCAGGTCCAGCGGGCGCTGGAAGTACGGCGTCATGAAGGTGTTGTCGGCCACCGCGATGATGCCCCGCTTCTTGGCGATCTCGGCGATGCGGGCCAGGTCGATGAGCTTGAGCATCGGGTTGGTGGGGGTCTCCACCCAGACCATCTTCGTCTTGGGGGTGATGGCCGCCTCGAAGTTCTCCGGCTTGGACAGGTCCACGAAGGAGAAGTTGAGGCCCTGGCGCTTGAAGACCTTGTCGAAGATGCGGAAGGTGCCGCCGTACACGTCATCCGAGACGACGACGTGGTCCCCCGCGTCCAGCATGTGCATCAGCACATCCGTGGCGGCCAGGCCCGAGGCGAAGGCGGCGCCGAACTTCGCGCCCTCGAGCGCGGCGAGGCAGGCCTGGAGCGCATTGCGGGTGGGGTTCTGGGTGCGGCTGTACTCGTAGCCCTTGTGCTCTCCCGGTCCGTCCTGGACGTAGGTGGAGGTCATGTAGACCGGCGTCATGATGGCGCCGGTGGTGGGGTCCGGCTCCTGGCCGGCATGGATGGCGAGCGTGTCGAAGCGCATGGCCTGGGGCCTACCACAGCCCTCGGCTCTATGGGAGATCCCTCCCTCCCCTCTCGTCATCCAGCACGCTCTGGAGCATTGTTCCAGCGCTGGCCCGCTGCGCGGCGCCTTCATGGTCGGCGCCGCGCAGCAGGCCGCGTGGGCGGGCTCACACTCCCCCCCGGAGCGGCATCGTGTGCCATCAGAACTGCATCCCCCCCACACACGATACGGAGCCCGCATCCCCCTGAGTCACAAAGGAAAGACGAGAAACAAAGGATTTATTACCTGCGATCCTGAAGCCCCCACGCCAACCGCTCTGGCGCCGGCCTGTACCAAGGCTCCAGCACGGTCCCTGAGGAGACGCGGAGCCATGGAATCCTGGCCCGCGCCCGATGCTGCTCCGCCCCACCGCCCAGGTGCGGCTAGGCGCCAGGCGGGCTCGACTCACAGGTAATAACTCGGCCGATCCTCGTTTTTTCTCTGCTGAACACCCGGGGCCTCCCCTCAGGCCACGCATGACCGGGCTCTGCGGTGCCCCCATTTCTCGAAGGAGTTCACATGAGGCTGTTCGCCCTGATGTTGGCTGTATTTGTCTCAGGCTGCGCGGAATCCCTCTCGCCGGATGAGCTCGAGGGAGAGGGGCCCTCCCTCAGGACGCAGCAAGCCGCTTTGCGCCAATGCTCGGAGGGGCCTTGGTGGGACCGCTGTCCGTCTGGCCAGCACATCGCGTGGGTCACCAACGACGAAAGCTGCCCTTCACGCTACGCCTACGCCTGCGAAGTCGACACCAGCTCCTTCCAGGCGTGTGGGCTGGGCTGTCCCTACGGCTATCACTCCACCCGTTACGACTGGACCACCAGCTGCTACCAGAGAGGAGGCGTCGAGCCCAACGTCACCACGTGTGAGCGCAATGAGTGGCCTCGCGCTTTCCACATGTGCGGAGCAGGATGCCCGGACGGCTGGCACGACGAAGCCCGCGACTTGGACATCACCTGTTTCACCAGCACGAGCTCGAGCAACATGACGGCCAACGCGACCTCTTGCGGGGCCAATGACGGGCCCGCGTTCACGCGCTGCAAGACCCTCTGGCAGAGTTACTGCCCAGGCGGCTACGATAAAACCGCCGAATACCATGATCCCAGCTGCGATGTGTTCGGCGCCAGCAGCCCCGACACCCTGAATGCCGTCTCCTGCTCCCGGCGCCCTCCCAAGCTGTCGTCGGTGACGCTGGAGCGGGACACGGTGCGCGGAGGTGCCGAGCTCACGGGGCGGGTCCTCCTGGACGGGAAGGCCGAGGAGATGGGAGCGACCGTGACGCTGACGAGCAACGATTCCGCGGCCGTTCCTGTGCATTCGACGGTCACCATCCCGTACCGGGCCTACGAGGTGAGCTTCCCGATCCGGACCTCGGTCGTGCCGGCGCAGAGGACGGCGAAGATCACGGCCATGTTCGATGGCCGCACGGAGGAATGGCCCCTGACGCTCCTTCCGCTCCCGACGGTCAGCAGTGTCGCGGTCGAAACCTTCCCCTCCGACACTCCTCCAGCCACCATCCAGGGAGCGGTCTTCCTGGACGGCGAAGCCCAGGGGAGCACCGAAGTCACCCTGTCCAGCAGCAACCGCGACGCGGCCTCGGTCCCGGACTCCGTCATCGTCCCGGATGGCAAGAGAGGGGCCTCGTTCACGGTGACCCTGTCTCCGGTCGACGTCGATACCCCGGTCACCCTCACGGCGAGCATCGATGAGGTAAAGCAGAGCACGACGCTGACCGTTCCCGTGCCTCCGGCCATCCCTCCCGGCCCCCTGGGGCAAGCCATCTTCCAGGACGCAGGCTGCAACGCCCACTCCCTGCCGGCGACGGACAATGGCTCCACGGGCCCCGTGGCGCTGCCGTTCCCGATCAACTTCCATGGCGCGGTCTACAACCACGCGTTCATCAACAACAACGGCAACGTGACCTTCGAAGCGCCCCATGACTGGACCTTTGCCTGGGATGTGGCACTCGGGGGGTACTTTGAGCCCGCCGAGTCGACGATCGCTGCCTTCTACGCGGATGTGGACACGCGGGGCGCTGGCTCCAACGTGGTGCACTACGGCGAGGTGAACTTCGGTGGACACCCCGCGTTCTGCGTCAACTGGCTCGACGTCGGCTACTTCAACGGCCACAGCGACAAGCTCAACAGCTTCCAGTTGCTCCTGGTCCAACGCAACGATGTGGGGCTGAATGACTTCGACATCTACCTGAACTACGGCAGCGTCCAGTGGGACTGCGTCGATAACAACATCTATTGTGAGTGGGGTGGGACGACGGTGACGGCGGGGTACTGGGCCGTTCCCGTGCATGGCTCCACGGGCTTCCTCTATTCCTATCGCATCCCCGGTGCCTGGACGCGGGGGACCTGGCTAGATAACTCCGGTTCTCCCTATTCCCTCATCCACTCGGCGCACAACAGCCCGCTCCCTGGCCAGTATATCTTCCCGATCCGCAATGGCGATCCGGCCACGCTGGGAACACTGGCGGGCCGCGTGACCGATACCGCGTCGACCCCGATGGCCAAGGCGCTGGTCGAGGTGTGTCCGGTCGAACCGGGGCTGCTCTGCACCACCGTCACCACGGACGGGGCGCAAGGCACCTACTCCGTGGAATGGCTGCCGGAGGGCGACTACACCATCACCGCGTTTCCATCCTCCAGGTCGAACGCGCTGCCCCAGACCGTGGGACCGGTGCACGTCACGACGGGAGCCACCCTCACCCGGGATATCACGCTGCCCCCCGCCATGCTCATGCCCCCCGAAGTCAGCCTGAGCCCCGCCACGACGGGCGACAATGGCGTGAGCATCGTCAACTACAACGATCCGCTGGCTCTCTCGGTGCCCGGCTGCGCGGGGGGGACGGCAACCTATTCGGTCCAGGGTGACCCCACCGTCTTCGCGTCCGGCCCGATGCGCGAGGCGCCGACGGGGATGTACAGCGCCCTCATTCTTCCGCTGTCTCCGAACAAGGGCCTCGCGCGGGTCTCCGTCAACATCGCCTGCACCTCCATCGCTCCCCAGTCCGTGGTCTTCGACATCTACATCGATCCCAGCAACACGGTCCGGACGCTGCAAGGCAGACCGGTTCGCGATGCCCTGGTGACGCTGTACCGCGCGGACAAGCCGGAGGGCCCCTTCACCGTGGTGCCTTCGGGCAGCGCCCTCATGTCCCCGTTGAATCGCACCAACCCGGACGTGACGGACACCCAGGGGCGTTTCCGCTGGGATGTGATCGCTGGCTACTACAAGGTTCGCGCCGAGCGCGCGGGCTGCCTCTCGCTCTCCGGGGCCCCGTATGCCGAGAGCGAGGTGCTTCCCGTGCCTCCCGTGACAGACCTGGATCTGCGCCTGGACTGCCCGGGGCTGGATGATCTCACCTCGCCGAGCAGCAGCGCGAGCGTCTCGCCTCCCGCCAACGCCCACGGCTGGAACAACACGGAAGTGCAGGTGCAGCTCACGGCCACCGATGATGACTCGGGAGTGGAGGCCCTGGTCTGCACCCTGTCTGGGGCTCAGCCCGGCGGCATCATCATGCATGGCCCTGGCGCCGAGGCGCTGATCGCCACGGAAGGGGAGACCACGGTGTCGTGGTTCGCCTACGACGTCGCTGGCAACCCGGAGGAGTCTCACTCGCTCCAGGTCCGGATCGACCAGACGCCGCCGAGCAGCGGCGCGAGCGTGTCGTCCTCGGCCAACGCCACCGGTTGGTACACCGGCCCCGTCACGGTGGAGCTGAGCGCCAGCGACCTGGGCTCGGGGGTCGAGGAGATCGTCTACACCCTCAGCGGGGCCCAGTCCGGCACCGCGACCGTGTCCGGCGACAGCGCCTCGGTGCCGGTCTCCGCCCAGGGGACGACCACGCTGACCTGGCACAGCCGCGATCTGGCGGGAAACGAGGAGCCTGCCCACTCCCTGCAGATTCGCATCGAGATGAGGACGCCCACCCTGTCGTGCGAGGCCAGCCCGGCGGAGCTGTGGCCTCCCAACCACAAGCTCATCCCGGTGCAGGTCCACGCCTGGTTCGACAACGCGAGCCCGGGTTTGGCCGGAACCGTGCGCCTGGTCTCGGTGACGAGCAACGAGCCGGACAGCGGGCTCGGCACGGGCGACAGGCCGGGCGACATTCAGGGGTGGGAGCCCGGCACGGGGGATACCGCGGGGGTGTTGCGAGCAGAGCGCTCGGCACAAGGCTCCGGGCGGACCTACACCTTGACCTACCAGGGCTCGGATCAGGCCGGAAACGTGGCGACGTGCGTGACCACGGTAACCGTGTCCCATGACCAGAGACGCTGATCCCCCATGAGACCCACGGGAGGGGGCCGCCTGGCTCAGCCCCCTCCCTGGGCGAACGGGGAGCCTAAGCCCAACCGTGCCGGGGGCTTGCCGTACTTCTTCTCCATCGCCGCCATCGAGAGGACCTCGATGGCGGCGAGGTTCATCAGGTCCGTGCGATGCGTGCGCAGCTGCTTCACCCACGCGGCCACCAGTTCCTCGGGGGGGTTGTACCGCTTGTCCTCGAGCTGGAACGGGTAGGTCAGCTCTCCCGCCGCCCGCCGCGCGTCCCCCGTGGGATGCCTCAAGGGGATGCAACGCCAGGCGCTGGCCGCGCACGCTCCCAAGGCCACGCAGGTGGTGCCCTGGTGGACTTCTGGCACCTGATGGAGAAGTTGGGGCTGGCCGCAGTGCTCCTCCACGGCGCGCTGGCTTCCGTGGTGCTCGAGCGCTGGAAGCGGGCTCTGCTCAACCGGCCCGGTGCGGTGTGGCAGGTGCTGACCGAGCTGCATGAGAGTGGCAAGCGGCACCGTGGAGGCCGCCTGCAAGTCGCTGGTGGCCCTGCGCATGAAGCGCCCCGGCTCCCGCTGGAAGGAGCTGTCTGGCCAGCACATCCTGGACCGACGCTCCCTCGTCTTGAGTGACCGCTGGCAGCCCGCTATGCAACTCGCTCTCGCCCCTCTGCGCTCCCACGTCCAAGCTGCCGCTTGATCAGGAGGAGAGCCAGACCCGGCTAGGCGGCGCTAAGCGTGATGGTGTCGTCGTTGCTGAAGTCCTGCTGCCAGCCCGCGGCCGCGAACATGCCCTGCTGCAGATTCGTCTGCATCTGGTCGATGCGATCATTCATGCTCGCCACCGGAACATCCGCGTAATTGTAATCCAGGCACTCCGCCCCAGCCGCCGCCATCGTGTCGCGGAAGGCCTGGAGTTCGGTCTGCTTGACCCAGGCCGTGAAGGGCACCCTGCAGCAGCAGCCCGTGGGATTCCCCGAGGGGAAGATGCCGAAGGCCACGTACTCGTCCGAGCCGCTCAGCGGCACGATGACGACCTGCCGCACGGAAGAAGTGCTGTCCGCGGGCCAGAATTCCTGGGCCCCCACCAGGGAGATGGAGACGCTGGGTTTGTCTCCCAAGGTGACCTGCCCCACCGCGGAAGGCGCGGCCGGAGGAGGCTCAGGCTCGGAATTCGCGGCGGTGGCGTGGTTCGCTTCAGTGTGCTTCAGAGACATGGCTCACTCCTTGATTCAGTCACGAAGGCGGAGTCTTTCGTGCTCCCCAGCAACAAAACGAACTCCGCCTTTTTTATTTACCTGTTGGGTTCTTTTTTCCTCTGCGCGGCTCAGTTCCACCCTGTTAAAGTCATCCAACCCAGCAAGTCGGGTATTCAATGAGACTGACGAGGCCCTCGTATTCCCTTACCATCCCGTCAGGTCTTATCTGGGTGACTCCACCGAGTGGGTGTGCTGGGCAGTGCTTAAGCACCTGCCGTGCCAAGAGTCAGCACCCCAGCAGGGCGGCAGAGCCAGGTGCCGGGAAGCGCTGGAATGAAGCCTTCCACCTGAAGAATCCAGCCGGACTCTCTGGTGGGCAGCATGCTCCGGCGGCCGGCCGCGAGGGGCTGCGTGGCGAGACCACGCGTCAGCGTGGGCACAACACGCGCCCCGGGTGCTCCCCCCATAGCTCCAGCACCGACGAGCTCATGGGCCCATGAAAAAAGGGCCCGCCAACAACTGGCGGGCCCTCGGGCTCTCGAAGACAGTGCGGAGAGACATCACTCGAACAGGAGGACACTCTCCAGCCACTGCTTTCCCCTGCCCTCTCGCAACCAACGCATCCGCTCGTCGCGAAGCGCCAGCTTGGGAGGCACTCCGGACCGGAGCTGCTCACGGACCGCGTTGAAGAACGCCTCTGCCTCGCGATCCGGGATCTCCACCGTCGCGGCGAGCACCCCCCGGGCCCCCGCCTCGATGAAGGCCGTCGGGAGACTGAATGGATCGGGCAGCAAGGCGCTCGTGTGAGCGGCGTGGCAGGCCGCGAGCACCACGAACGGAGCCCCCAGGAGCGAAGCCGTGCGGACCTTGGAGACCCCCAGCCGCGAGCCCTCCGGCCCTTCAGCCAGCACCAGATAGGAGGTATCGGAGTAGTCGTTGATGATGCCGTGGGTCACCAGGTCGATCTCGGTGGCGTCCTTCATCTCGCTGAGGACCCGGGAAGGCGTCGCCTCGCTTCCCGAGAGTTTGATCTGCTTCTCATCGGGGCCGAAGGTGGGCGTCCAGTCATTGAGGCGCTTGAGCGACATATCGGACGGGAGCTTCACCTCCGAGACGACGAGGTGGACCGCCGGGCCTGCCTGCGAACGCCTCGGGGCCGGCGGGCTCGTCAGATAGCTCCAGGCCAGCTCGGATGGGAGCAGTCCCGCCCGGCCATGAAGAGGAGGACGGGCCAGCACCTCCACCTGCTCGCATGGACGCAGGGAGCGCACGAGTTCCTCCGGCACCAACCCGTCGAGCCTCTGGGGCAGCGCACGACGCCGCGCCGCGTCATGGTAGCCGTGCAACTCCCCATCCGCGCCCAGCACCACAAGCAGGGTCCGCTCGACATCCACGGTAGCGGCCAGCAGGCACCGGCGCGGGAGCTCTCCCCCCCGCTCCCGCGCGAACAGCTCCATCGCCTCCTGGAAGGCGCCGCGCTTGCCCGCCTCGAGGAGGAGGGAGGTGAAGCTGTAGGTTCTCGCCCGCCGAGCACCATGGTCGTCCCTCAGCCCCAGCGCCTCTGCCTCCTGGATGGCCTGCAAGAGCAGGCTGCGCCCCCGCCCCACGTCGCGCTCGATGAAGAACTTCCCGAGCACATAGGTGGCGATCGCCTTCTCTCCCGGGCTCAGGGTGGGCCGAATCTTCTCCAGGCCCTCCGTCAGGTGCTGCTCGTCCCCAGGGGCCGCCTTCAGCCGGGAGATATCCGCCAAGGTGAAGGCACCGCTCAGCGCGAGCGGGAGGCCGGTGGACAGCGCTTCATTGATCTCCCAGCGGGCATCCTCCACCCGGAGATCCTCCATGGCGATGATGGCGAGATCCTGATGGCGGCGGCGCTTCGCATCGGCATCCCCCCCCGTCATCTCGGAGAACTCCCCGAGGTAGGCTCGTGCCAGGCTGGCGTCATTCCCGATTCGGGCGCTCTGAGCGAGGTTCCACAGTGGGGCCTGCTCCAACCCCCAGTCGTTGTGCTTGCGAGCCGCCTCCCAGGCCAGCTCGGCGTACTGTCGTGCGTCGTCGACGCGCTGAAGCTTGAGGTAGAACGTCGACAGAGAGGTATCCCGTGAGATGCAGAGGAACTCGACCCCCTTGGGGCAGGGACGGCGCTCCTTGAGGAGCAGCTCCGCCGCCTGCTTCACGCGTCCCTCGGCGACCTCCGCATCCGCGCGCTTCTGCACCGCGAGCATCTGGAACCAGGGGTCACCGCTCGCGGCGGCCTTGGCCTCGAAGAGCGGCTGGTAGCTCGCGGTCGCGTTCATGATGTCCAGCGCGCCCAGGAGGATGTCGTCCTCCTTCGAGCCGAGGAGGGCCTCCCGGAAGCGCTCCTGCTCCTGTGCCGGGAGCCGCTTCCAGGCCAGCTCCGCATAGGTCCGAGCGAGCGGGGCCCGGCGCGTGAAATCCGCCTCCGCGACCCGGCGCACGTAACCTTCGAGCACGTGCCCCCCTGCCCGCTCATCGAGCAGCTGGGCGATGGGGAGCAACGCCAGCACCCGCTCGCGGCTGGGCGCGGATCGGACGGCATCGTAGAAGAGGCGGCGTCCGTACGGGCTCTCCACGAACCCGCTGGGAAGAGCCCTGGGAGCCGCATCGCGGAGCGCCCTCCCGGCATCAAACACCGCCTGCCACCGAGTCTGCTTCTCGTACGTGCCGTCCCGCAGGGCCTTGGCCCGCTGCGCCGCCTCATCGGACCAACCGGGCTCGCCCAAGGCAGCCACCTCGGAGAAGGCCTGAGCCGCCATCAGCGGCAGGTCCAGCTCACGCAGCGCCAACCCCCGGTTCCACAGCGCCTGCGGGTGACGCGGGTGCTCCGCCAGCACTTCATCCAGCAGCTGGAGCGCCTCCTTGCTCTTGCCTTGCTGCAGCTTGGCCACCGCGAGCTCATTGGCCAGCTCCGGCGAGGAGTTCCGCTTCCTCAGGTTCTTGAGGGTCTTCTCCGCCTTCTCTGGCTCGCCGTGGATCAAGTAGGCCACCGACAGGCCATGCTCGTCCTTCTTCTCGAGCACGGCCATGGCCTCATGAGAGGGCCCATCCGCGGCTTCGCTCTCTCCCATCGGCACCGAGGCCATGGGGCGGTAGCGATCGACGGCCTCGTAGCTGAAACGAGCCTCCAGTTGTCTCTCGGGAAGCGCCGCCAGCCACACATCCTGCTGGAGCGGGAGCGTGGAGGGCGAGCGCAGCACCACGACCGCCACCATCGCCAGGGCCGCGGCGGCAGAGACCGCCGCCCCCAGCGCGGGGAACCTCCAGTGCATCCGGGAGACGGGGGGCGCGATGCGGACCGGCGCCTGTTCCGCGGCATGCTTGAGGTGCCGCTGCCCCATGCGCGAGAGCTGCATGAGGCTGACCATCTCGGCCTGGCACCTCGAGCAGTCTGGGAAGTGGTCGCGGAATGACTCAGCCTCCTCGAAAGAAAGCTCTCCATCCACGAAGAGTTCAGCCTTGTCGCAGAGCGCGGCCATCAGTGCATCTCCGATGTGGTGTTCCCTAGCAGGAGCGCGCGCAACTTCAACCGAGCGTCATGCAGCCGCTTGGCGACCGTCCCGATCGGGATCCCCTGTGCCCGTGAGATGTCCTGATACTTCATTCCCGCCGCATGCAGTTCGAAGGTGGCGCGGCTCTTCGGGCTCAAGACCCCCAGGGCCTTGGTGAACTCCTCGTCCGTCACCGTGTCGCAGGCCGACTGCGAGGCAGGCTCCGGGGCCACGGTAGCCTCGTTCTTCCAGCTCAGCTCCTTGGCGTTGTTCACCTGGATCGTCCTCTTGCGGCACTGATCCTTGAAAAGGTTGGTGAGGGTGGTGATCAACCACCCCTCGCAGAGCCGCTCGTTGGGAAGCGACTCGACCTTCTCGAAGGCTTGGATGAAGCGCAGGAGCGACTCCTGCACCAGGTCTTCCGCGTCAGTCCTGTTGCGGCAGACGTTGAGCGCCTGTGCCAGGAGCCAGGTCCTGCACTCCTTGGCAAACTCCCTGGCATGGTGTCCGCTTTTCACATTGATCAAGGGCTGTGAAGACACTTTCCGTTCCCACGGTTTCAGCCCAGGGATACGACCACAAGTGGGCTGCCGCTGACCATGAGCGCTTTCAGCCCGGGATTCTTCGGAGACCCGCTCAGCCGAGAGGCAGAGCGCCGCAGCTTCTCGCAAATAGGACAAAGCACCCTCCAGGGAATCCAGGAAGGGAATGGAAAGCCAAGGGAGTGATGGAACCAGGAGCGGCATAAGAATCCTCGCTGCTCCATGACGAAGGCAGGCGGATTTATTACTTCCGCCAGCAGGGGCTCCTCACGCGGGGCACACGGGCATCGCCAAAGCCATGCTCCAGACTCTGCGCTGTGGGGCGGGTTTCCCGGTCCGGAGGCGGCTCGGCACGTTCACGGACACGGGAGGGAAGGAAAGCGCCTCTCGAGAAGGGTCCTCGGGAAATAGAGGCATGGCGGTAACACTCCTGGGGGGTAGGGAAGAGGAGTCCCCGTGAAGACGAACCGCGCCGGTTTTATTACCTCGCCATTTCTGCGGCCTCGGAGCCCCGCAGCAGCTCGGCCACCCGATTCAGATCCTGGATGAAGGCCTTGAGTTGGGCATGCCGGTCCTCGGACTTGGGCGCCCGGAGGATGGACGAGGGGTGGACCGTGGCCACCACCACCCGGGCGTACTCGGAGGGGATGGGCTGCCCCCGCTGCTTCGTCACCCGGAAGTCCTTGCCCAGCAGCGCCTGCGCCGCCGTGGCTCCCAGGCAGACGATGACGTCCGGCCGGAAGACCCGGATCTCCGCCTCCAGCCACGGCTTGCAGGCGCGGATCTCCCCATAGGCCGGCTTCGCGTGGATGCGCTTCTTGCCCTGCGTCTCCTCCCACTTGAAGTGCTTCACCGTGTTGGTGACGTACACCTGCCTCCGGTCGATGCCGACCACCTCCAGGGCCTCGTCGAGCAGGCGCCCGGCCGGGCCGACGAAGGGCCGCCCCGCCTTGTCCTCCTGGTCGCCCGGCTGCTCGCCGATGAACATCACCCGCGGCTGTCCCGCCCGGGGCCTGCCCTCCTGCTCGCCGAAGACCGTCTGGGTCCCCTTCTTCCAGAGCGGGCACGCCCGGCAGCCCGCCGCGGCTTCTCGGAGCTTGTCCAACGTCGGGGACTCGGGGATGAGGGGGGCAGCGGTTTCCAGGGAAGAGGGTCGTTTGGGCATGGCTACTCCACAGGGTAAGCACGCACCGCAGAATCCAGCAGGTATGTTCGAAAACCGGCTCCGCAAGAACGCCCGGCACTTCCGGAAGTGGGCGCTCTCGCACGGCCTCACCTGCTTCCGCGTCTACGACCGGGACATTCCCGAGTACCCCTACGCCGTGGACCTGTATGGGGACCGGGTGCACCTCGTGGAGTACCCTCGCCGCCGTGCCCTCCAGGCAGGCACCGTGGACGCCCAGCGCGAGGAGGTGCTCGCCGCCGTGGCCACCGTGCTCGAGGTCGCCCCCGAGCACATCCACGTCAAGACGCACACTCCCCAGCCCTGGGGCCGCAAGCAGTACGGGCGCCAGGGAGAGGGCAGTGAGCGCTTCGCCGTCGAGGAGCAGGGCCTGAAGTTCTGGGTGAACCTCGGCGACTACCTCGACACCGGCCTCTTCATGGACCACCGGCTCACGCGCGCGCGCGTCCGCGAGGAGGCCCGGGGCAAGCGCTTCCTCAACCTCTTCGCATACACGGGCGCCTTCACCGTCTACGCCGCCGCGGGAGGCGCCGCGCGCACGGTGACCGTGGACCTGTCCAGCAACTACCTCGACTGGGCCGAGGAGAACCTCGCGCTCAACGGGCTGGCGGACGCGCGCCACACGCTCATCCGCGCGGACGTGCTGCCCTGGCTGCAGGCCCAGGCCGACGAGCCCGATCGCTACGAGCTCATCGTGTGCGATCCGCCCTCGTTCTCCACCTCCAAGCGGATGAGTGGCTCCTTCAACGTCCAGCGCGACCACCCTCGCCTGCTGGCGGCCCTCCAGGCGGTGCTCGCGCCCGGAGGCGTCCTCTACTTCTCCACCAACTTCCTGGGCTTCGAACTCAACGAGGCCGCCACCCGGGGCCTGGAGGTGGAGGAGCTGACCCCCGCCTCCATCCCCGAGGACTTCCAGCGCAAGGAGATCCACCGGTGCTGGCGCATGGTGGCTCCCCGCGCGGGCCGCCCCTGAGCGCGCCGGGCTAGAGCGCGCAGTACCCGTTCAGGCAGCGCTCTCCCGCCGGGCAGTCGCAGTTGGCCGTGCAGGCCTTGCCCGAGCCGGTGCTCGGCAGGCAGTAGCCGATCTGGCACGTCTGGCCAGACGGGCACTGCGTGGTGGAGGTGCAGTGCGAGCGGCACTGGCCGTCCACGCAGTCGTGCTCGGCGGGGCACTGCGTGTTGCTCACGCACTGGTTGGGCGAGCCCGGCTTGCACAGGCCCGACTGGCACGACTCGTTCGCGCCGCACTGCGAGCTCGTGCTGCACCCGTGGTAGCACGTGGCGTTGATGCAGTAGTTGCCATAGCCGCAGTCACTGTTCTGGTGGCAGCCCGTGCCCGCATCCGGCGGAGGCGGCGGCGGGGGAGGCGGAGGAGGAGGCGGCTGCTGGCAGGAGCCCCCATCGGGAGGAGGAGGCGGCTGCGTGCCCGCATCCGGCCTGGGCCACGTCGATCCCCCATCCGGCCTCGGCGAGGTGGAGCCCCCATCCGGCCTGGGCTGGGGCAGCGGGTCGCAGTAGTTGTCGTCGCTGCAGGAGTTGTTGCTTCCGCAGTCCGAGTCCCGGCTGCAGGAGCGGCAGCACACGCCGTCGATGCAGGACTCCTGGGAGCCGCAGTCCCAGCTGGAGGTACAGCGCTCCGCATCCGTCGGGACATCCCGGCACGTCCCGGTGCGGCAGTACTGGTTGGAGTGACAGTCGCTGGCGTCGGCGCAGGAGTGGTACTCGTCTTCGCACCAGTCTCCGTGGTCTCCGACTTCGGTGATGATGCACCCGGAAGCGAGTCCGAGTGCGAGGAGGGACACCAGCCAGGACAGGCGGGTGGAGGCGTTCGGCATGGGGGTGCTCCGAAGGAGGCGGTCCGGCCAACCGTCCTCGGTTCGATGGGCTTGGTCTCCGGGGCGCCCGAAATTGATCAAATTTCTTTTTGATCGCTTTGCGCCGGTGCGGAGACCCAGGGACATGGAGGTAATGTGCTGGCCTGGACCATCCAAACGGGCGTAGGAGGGCTCCGCGAGCGGGTCCTCGCCCTGCTCGCCACCCCTGGGGAGACTCGGTTGTTCTTCCGCGGAACACGTTCCCTGGAGACGGCGCCGGCCCCCGGGGAGCGGCTCGGCCTGGCGCCAGCGCCCGCCCAGTCCCCGGAGGAGACCCAGCTCCTCGCGCTCGTCCGCCGCCTCCAGGAGGGGGACCTCACCGCCTTCGACCGGCTCTACCAGCTGACGCGTGTGGATGCGGCTCGTACCTTGCGCCACCTCGTGGGCAACCGGACCGAGGTGGAGGATCTGCTCCAGGAGACGTACCTGCGGCTGCTGTCGGCGGTGAAGGGGTTCCGGGGGGAGTCGCGCTTCCGCACCTTCCTCTATCGGGTGTGCGCCAACGTGGCGCTCTCGCACCTGCGCTGGAAGCGGCGGCGGCCCGAGGAGCCGATGGCGGAGCCTCCCGAGCTCGAGGCTCCGGGACAGGACCCCGAGCGGGAGGCCTCCCGGCGGCAGGCCGCGCGGCTGGTGGAGCAGGCCCTGGAGCGGCTCAAGCCCAAGAAGCGCATCGTCTTCGTCTATTACGAGCTGTGTGGGATGAGCCCGGACGAGATCGCCGAGGCTGTGGGAAGCTCGGTCAATACTGTCCGCAGCCGCCTCCACCACGCGCGGCTGGAGTTCACCGAGGCCATGCACCGTCTGCTCGACACGCCCCGCGCGGGAGGCCCTCATGGCGCTCCATGAGACCGAGGCGCTGTGGGCCTTCGCCGCGGAGGAGCTCGGGGCCGAGGAGCGGGCCCGCGTGGCGGAGCATGTGGCCGGCTGCCAGGAGTGCACCCGGAAGCTCGGGGAGGTGCGTCAGGCCCAGTCGCTGCTGCGCACGGTCCAGGAGGACGTGCCCGAGGTGCGCTGGGCCGAGGTGGATGAGCGCCTCCAGAGCGCCGCGGCGCGCAAGCTGGCCAGGCTCGAGCGGCAGCCCCGGTGGCCGTGGGCGTTGGCCACCGTAGGGGCGCTGGCGGCGGTGCTCGCCTTCGTGGTGCTCCGGCCCGTGGCGTCGCCTCCCGCTTCGAGCGCGCCGGTGGCGGTCCGCGAGGAGCAGCCCGCGCCGGTGCAGCCCGAGGCCCGTGAGGAGAAGCCAGCCCCCGCGGTGGAGCCTCAGCCGACCCAGATCATCGCCACGCGGGTCGAGAGCGCCTCGGGGGCTCGGATCCGTGAGCCGGAGGTCTCGGAGCGCTCGCTCACGGAGGGCGAGCGGCTCCGCGAGGGCTCCTCTGTGCGGACACCGGCGAAGTCCAACGCCCTGCTCCGGCTGCCGGATGAGAGCCGCGCGCGGTTGTCCCCGGACTCGGAGGTGCGGCTGGCGCGCGTGGAGCCGGAGGAGGTGTTCCTCTTCGTCAAGCGAGGCCATCTCGCCGTGCAGGCGTCCCATGCGAAGCGGCGGGGCTTCGTCGTGGAAGCGGAGGGGGGCGTGCGCGCGTGGGTCGTGGGCACGGTCTTCTCCGTCGAGAGCACGCCCGGCACTGCCGTGGTGACCGTGCTCGAGGGGCAGGTGCGCGTCGAGGTCTCGGGCCAACCTCAACAGTTCGTCAGCGCCGGAGAGCGCCTCGAGGTGAACACCGCTCGGCGCACCACGAAGCTCCGGGCCCTCTCCGCGAGAGATCGGCAGGCCTTCCAGGAGCTGGGGCTGCCGTCCGAGGAGGCTGCGGCTCCAGCACGTCCGGCCCTCAGAGGGATGGGCTCCGCCCCGGCTCATGAGCGGACTCCGACGGAGGGCGTGGCTGCTGCCTCCCCCGAGGCGGCTCCTGCCGACGCCGCTCCCTCCGAGCCCACTCCCGCCACGGGCGTGGCCCCGGAGGAAAGCCCCGCTCCCGTGGCGGCTGCACCCTCTGGAGGTGCTGAAGCGTCGGGCTCGGAGTTCGCGCCCTACCCCGTGCCTACGAGCCCGGAGCCCGTGGAGGCGGGAGTGCTGGCCCCCTCTTCCGAGAAGCCGGGCGCGGCATCACAGCCTCAGTGGGTGCCACCGGAGCCGGGCGCGCCGATGCAGGGCACCGCGGACGCGCGCTTCCTCTGGAACGCCCAGGAGCAGCTCCACGCCACGACGTGCGAGAGCTTCCTGGTGGGCCTGGCGGAGATCGCCGAGCGCAGCAAGGTGCGCGACTTCCGCGAGCAGGCGCGCTACCTGCGGGCCCGGTGCTTCGAGGAGCGGCTGTCGCCCGCCGAGGCCCAGGCCGAGTACCGCCGATACCTGCGGGAGTTCCCCAAGGGGCGCTACGTCCGCGAGGCCAAGGCCGCCCTGCTGCCCTGAGCCCTGGCCAAGGTACACCGCCCTCCCGAAATGGGGGGGCGGGCTTCTCTCAGGCGCAGCCCGCCCCCGCCCGACTCGGGTCCGCTAGGGCTGCGCGCTCACCACCATACACGTGCAGCGAGGCGGCCTCGGATCAGCAGGGCTGGGTCAACGGCGCGCTGCGCTCCTGCGAGCTGGTGCTGACGAAGCACTTCAAGCTGCCGCCGCTCGTGCCGGACCCGGCGCACTGGAAGCCGCCGTTCCCGCCTCCCACGGCCGCGGGGCCGCGGGTCCCTCCCACCCGCGACCCATGGCGCCGACACGTCATTGACACAGCATTGACATGTCAGAAGCGGGGGCTGGGGGCGGGGGACGGGAGCTGTGCCCTCTGTCACCTGGGATGGCCTGGGGATTGCTCATGGGGCCAGGGGTTAACAACCCCTGGAGCAGTCCATGCGAGCGTTTCTCCGTGCAGTCCTCATGATCCCCAAGCCGTCCGTGAACCCGCGAGCCGCCCTCCTGGTCGGCGCGCTCGTCGCTTCTCCGGCACTCGCGCAGACGGCCCCCGTCAAGACCTTTGACCTCGAGCAGGTGGCGCTCAGCCCGGGCGGCCAGCACTCGCTCCTGCTCAGCACCGGCGACACCCTGGCCCCGGGGGACCTCCGCCTCTCCCTCGCCGCCCAGTACCAGCGCAACCCCCTGGTGTTCGTGCGCAGCGACGTGCGCCAGGGCGCCGTGATTGGCCGGCGCCTGAGCAGCCACCTCGGGGTCGCGTACGGCCTGACCGACGACGTGGAGCTGGCGCTGCAGCTTCCCGTGATCCTCACGCAGGCAGGCGACGACCTGTCCTCCCAGGGCATCTCGCCGGTGTCCGGCACGGTGCTCGGCGCGCCCCTGCTGCAGGGCCGCTTCGTGCTCGCGCGCCAGTCGCCCTCGGCGCTGGGGGACATCGGCCTCAACCTGGCCCTGTCGCTGCCCTTCGGCAGCAGCAACGGGCTCTCGCAGGACCCGGGGGCGGGGCTCGCCTTCAACGCCGGAGTCGGGTTCGGCCACGACTTCGGGTCGCTGCTCCGGGTGGGCGCGGAGGCGGGTGCGGTGGTCCGCAGGCGCGAGAGGCTGTCCGACTACACGCCGCGAATCATCGACCAGGTGGGCAGCTACTTCACGCTGGGCGTCAGCGCGACCACGTTGGGCGAGGGGCTGCGGGGCGAGGTGAGTGCCCGTGCCCTCTTTGCGGCCACCCAGACGATGAGCGCTGGAGAGGTGCTGGCTGGCGCCCGCTACCCGCTGCCGAGCAACCTGGAGGTGTTCGCGCTGGCGGGGCCGGGTATCGGCAAGATGCCGGGCAACCCGTCGTTCCGCGCCTTCGCCGGCCTCTCCTACCGTCCCTTCCCCCAGGAGCGCGTGAAGGAGGAGCCCAAGGCCGTGCAGGAGCCCGTGGCCGCCCCCGTGTGTCCTCCCGCGCCGCCGTCCCCGCAGTGCCCGCCCCCGCCGCCCGCGGACGCCGATCACGACGGCATCCCCGACGCGGAGGACGCCTGCCCGAACGAGGCCGGGGACACTGCCCACCGCGGCTGCCCTCCGCCGCCTCCTCCCGCGCCCGCGCCCGCTCCTCCGCCGCCCGCTGAGGACAAGACCCCGAAGCTGGCCGAGCTCAAGGGCAACCGCATCGAGATCAAGGACCAGGTGCGCTTCGCCACCAGCAAGTCGGAGATCCTGGCGGAGTCCTTCCCGCTGCTGGACGAGGTGGCCAAGATCCTCAAGGAGCACCCGGAGCTGGTGCGGCTGGAGATCAGCGGGCACACGGACAGCCGCGGTGCGCGCGACTACAACCTCCAGCTGTCGCAGGACCGCGCGGCGGCGGTGCGCCGCTACCTCATCCAGCGTGGCGTGGATCCGGATCGCCTCGTGGCCAAGGGCTACGGCCCGGATCAGCCCATCGCCAGCAACGATGACGCGGCGGGCCGCCAGCAGAACCGCCGCACCGAGTTCCATTCCGTCAGTGAGTAGCTCTCCCTCTTTCCCTCTCACATCCGAAAAGCCATGAACACAATGAACAGCGGAATCTTACGGCGCACGTTCCCAGGAGCGGCGCGAGTGGCCAGCCTTGGTGCGCTCTGCTTGAGCCTGGCCTGCAGCGACAGCGACAGGCAGGGCCTGCCGGACATGGAGCCACCCGCGGCTCACACCACCGAGCAGGGGGCGCTCCAGACGGACCTGACCGCCACCAGCACCGTGAACGGGAGCTCCCTCTCGTACCTCGCCACGCTGCCGCCGGCGGCGGTGGTGGGCACCATCTCCCAGTCCATCGAGGCGAGCTGGAACCCCCTGCTGCACAGCATCAACCAGGCGCCCACCTACCCGCAGGGCTGGAGCATCAACTACTACGCGGGGGGCACGAAGCTGGCGAGCGCGCCGGCCACCGCGAGCGAGTGGGCGCAGGTGTCGCGCGTGGTGACCACGGGCTCTCTGAAGGTGGAGGCCGTGGACGGCGACCGGCAAGCGCTCATCTCCACCGTCGCCGCGCCTCCCGCGGTGGTGGCCTCCTCCTTCTCGGGCGGCAGCGCGGGTGACGGGTGGGATCTCTTCTTCGATCCCGCGTACACCAAGGTCTTCAACATCCACCACCACAACGGCCCCGCCACGGTGATGTGCCGCAACCTGGCGGACTCCACCACGTGCCCGGGCTTCCCCATCACGCTCACCCAGACGAGCCTCCGCTCCACGGGCCGCATCGACGCGACGTCCAACAAGCTCTGGCAGCCCACCGTCACCTACGGCGGCATGCTGGCGTGGGACTGCGTGGACCTCACCACCTCCGCGCGCTGCGCCACGCCGGTGGTGCTCTCCGAGCACTCGGCGATCAGCGCCGGCTATAACAACCACCAGGACCCGGTCGTGATCGGCCGGAAGATGTACGCCATTGGCTTCGCCAGCGGCAGCGTCACCCGCATCACCTGCCTGGACATGGCCACCGGCGCTGAGTGCCCCGGGGTTGCGCTGCCGCAGAATGGCGGTATCAACCACTCCGGCCTCGCGGCGGTGGGGACCAAGCTCTACGTGCTCCCCGACACCAACCTGAACCTGGACTGCTACGACAGCACCACCGGGACGCGGTGCGCCGGCTCCTGGCCCCAGGCCGTGTCTCGCAGCCCCGTGTGGACCCCGCGCAGTGCCGACGGCGTCATCCGCAATGTCTGCGCGGACACCCAGTGCTTCTCGCTGGACGGCTCCGCGCACACGCTGCCGCCCAACTTCGCCACCTACCTCGCCGCCAACCCCGTGGTGGGATACAGCATCACCAGCATCCAGGTGGGCACCGCCTCCAGCGTCGGCACCAAGTCCGCCTGGTCCATCACCTCTAACAAGACCACCTGCTGGGACATGTCCACCGACACCAAGTGCGCGGACGGGTTCCCCATCGCGGTGCCGGCCATCTACACGACCGTCCTGGATCCCGAGGATCCGGACTGCCTGTGGACCAACGGTGACGACGGCATCATCCGCAACTGGAAGATCAGCACCGCCACTCAGGGCTGCGGCGGTGGGCCGCCGCGCATCTCCTTCAAGGCTTCCGTCTCCATTCCGCGGCTGAGCTGCAACCCGGAGTCCCGCGTCTACCAGTACAAGTCCTTCAAGCTCATGACGCCGGACCCGACGATGTACACCTCGGCCAAGCTGACGGTGCGTGACTCCAACGGCGTGCCCATTGCCGGGTGGACCAACCTGACGATCCCTGCCTCGAACTCCACGGTGGACCTGACGGCGCTCTCGCCGGAGGTGGCGGGGAGCTCGCCGACCTTCGACATCGCCGCTGCGGACCTCACGAACACCGAGGTGGTGCCCCTGGGAGAGTTCCGCGTCACCACCGGCTCTCCTCCGCAGCTGTGCTGGGATCTCGCGGTGGCGCCGCTCACCTGTCCGACCGGGCCTGGGCTGGCCGGCAATGACACGGCGGGCCCCCGCACCACCCCGGTCACGGCCAAGGGCTCGTTCACCACCGGCACGGGGACCACCCCCTTCACCGACCAGGTGCTGAACGCCACGGTGGATGCCAACCCGCCCAACTTCGACAACTGCGGCGGCACGCGGCTGCGCACCACGGTGGTGTCGCTGAAGGACGGCAGTCCGGTGACTGGGGCCCGGGTGTTCCTGTTCGACAGCGCGGGCAACCCCATCCTGGATCTCAACACCCAGCAGCCGGTCTCCGCGGTGACGGCGGCGGACGGCACCCTCGAGTTCCCGGTCTGGGCGGCGGGCTATACGGTGAAGCTGAGCGGCAACACGCGCTATGCCCCGGTCTTCTCGACCGTGGACACGGGAGGTAGCGGCACGAGCATGGCCTCCGGTGGCTCGGTGGTCTCCAACACTGTGACTACCACGGTGAACCAGACCTCCCATGTGACCATCACCGTCACGGTCGACCAGGCTCCGCCGTGCGCGCCCGTGGTGACCGGGCCGGCCGCGGGCTCGGTGGTCTACGACAAGGTGAACCCCCTCACGGGCACTGCCGATCCGGGCTCCACCGTCACGGTGAAGGTCAACGGCCAGCCTGTCTGCACGGTGGTGGCCAACGACCAGGGGCAGTGGAGCTGCAACGCGGAGCTCCCCGTCGGGCCCTCCACCATCACTGCCACGGCGCAGGACGAGGCCGGTAACAACTCGGGCACTTCATCCGCCGTGGCGGTGACTCGGCGCGACAACATCGACCCGCCGGTCATCACCGGGCCGCCGCCCAGCGTGCAGGGCAAGGGGGTGACGGTGACTGGCACCGCGAAGCCGGGCGCCGACGTCACCGTCAAGGACGAGCAGGGGAACACCGTCTGCACCGCGAAGGCGGATGACAATGGCGAGTGGCAGTGCGACGGCGAACTCTCCGCGGGTCCCCACCATCTCACCGCCGACGCGAAGTGGAGGGATTTCCAGAGCGCCTCCAACCCCCACGACACCACGGTGCTGGATGAGGCGTGGTTCCAGGGGAGTGGCTGCGCCTCGACCGGAGGCGCCCAGCCGGCGCTGATGGTGATGTTGGCCCTCGGTGGGCTCGTGGTGCTGCGCCGCCGCCGCGCTTAGGCGGCGGGCCAGCCGGGCCGCGCTTAGGCGGCGGGCCAGCCGGGCCGCCGCCTTGAGCCAGCTTCCAGCGCACCCAAAAAAAAGGGCCTCGACTGAGGCCCCTTCCCTTCACTCAGCATCCAGCCGCTGCGTTAAAACTTGGTGCTGTAGTTGGCCGGGACATACTCGTAGCCCTTGCCTGCAGCGTCCACATGGCCGATGCCTGGGAACGAGACGTGGGCAACGCCCACCCAGTAGCCCTGCTTCGCGGATTCGGCATAGGCCTTCTTGCGCTGAGCCGCCGCCGCCTTCGAGTCGGTGTCGAACTGGATGGTCACCGACGGATCGGGGAACTGCACCGCCGCCAGGTGCATCAGGTCTCCCCACAGCACCAGCTTCTGGCCCTTGCTCTCCACGGCATAGATGCTGTGGCCGGGGGTGTGGCCAGGGGTCGCGATGGACTTGATGCCGGGCACCAGCTCGGTGTCGCTCTCGAAAGTCTTGAGCTTGTCCGCCGTGGTGTAGGGGGTCAGCATCGCCGTGGCCTGCTGGAACATCGACTGCGCCTCGGCGGGCGCCTTCTTCATGTTGTCGGCGCTGAGCCAGAAGTCAGCATCGGCCTTGGCCACATGCACGGTCGCGTTCGGGAAGGCCCGCTTGTCACCGGCCGTCAGCCCGCCAATGTGGTCCGGGTGAAGGTGGGTGATCAGCACGGCGTCGATCTGCTCCGGCTGGTAGCCGGCCGCCTTCAGGTTGGCGATCAGCTTGCCCAGCGTCGGGCCGAACAGTCCGCCGGCCCCCGTATCCACCAGGACCAGCTTGGAGCCGGTGTTGATCAGGTAGGCGTTGACCGAGCTCTCCACGGGCGTCTTCAGGTGCGCGTGGGCAAGCGCCTTGTCCAGCTGGCCGGGCTTGATGTTGGTCAGCAGCTTGTCCATCGGCAGCTCCACGGTGCCATCGGACAGCGCCGTGACCTCGAAGTCGCCCAGCATCATGCGGTAGTAGCCGGGAGCCTGGGTCTTGACCTGTGGTGCGGCGGCCTGGGCTGCGGCAGGGACGAGCACGGCGCCGCTCGCGGCCGTGAGGACCGCGGCGACCGCGGCACGCCAGGGGGAAGTACGAATCGTCATCGGGAGTCTCCAGGTGTGAGTGAATCGCCTGGGTTATGCTTCAGTTCTCTCCATTTGGGGCTCAAATTCAGTGCCCACCCCGTCCCTCAGCGCTTGGGACCTTCCTCGGTGAACTCGGCCTCCACCTCGCCCAGGGCCTTCCGGGGGGACGCTGAAGCGCCCTCTGCACGAACCTCCCCCAGCGGGGGACGCGGCTGCGCAGGCGCGCCCTCTTGGCGAAAGCCCCCCACGCCGTAGGTGGTCACCCGCAGCGTGCCATCCTTCATGCGGCGCTCGAGCCCGCGGCGGAGCCGGCCGGAGACCCACCGCCGCGCCGGAGGAAGGAGCAGGAACAGGCCCACCGCATCCGTGAGGAAGCCCGGGATGATGAGCAGCACCCCACCCACGAACACCAGCGCGGCGCTGACCAGGCCTTCCTCGGGCAGACGCCCCTGGGCATGCGCCGCCTGCCAGTTCCGCAGCACGCGCAGGCCCTCCCTCTTGGCGAGCCAGCTGCCGATCAGGCCCGCCGCCAGGACGAGCCCCAGCGTGGGCGCCGCACCGAGCTGCTTGCCAACGCCGATCAGGAGGTACAGCTCCAGGAACGGCACGGCCACCAATGCGAGGAAGAGGTATTTCGCCACGGCACTTCCTTAATGGGCAGCCCCTGCCTTTTCCGCCCCCGCGCCTGCCCGGGAGCCCCGCTCCTGGAGGTTAACCTCCCAGCTTGCTCAGCAGCGAGTCCGCCAGCAGGTACAGCAGGAAGAGCCCCCCGCCGATGACCAGCAGGACCTTGAGCCCCACGGGCATCCCCTCGGGCGGCGCGGCATAGCTGGCGGCCACGGCCTCGGACACGCCCATCATCTCCCCCGCGTAGCGCGCCGTGCGCAGGAACTGGTCCGCCACCGCTCCGCTGTCATTGGCGCTCAGAGCCCGGCCCAGCTGCGGATCGATGAGGCGGACCCCAGCGGCCGCGGCCAACGTCGCGCCCTCCTCCACCGTCTCGCGGACCAGCTCCAGCTTGTCCGACAGCGGAATTCGCAGCTCCGTGGCGAGGAGCTGCCCGCCCTCGCGCAGCTCGCCCACCTCCACATCCCCGCCCTTGAGGCGCCACACTCGCTGACCATCGGGGCGAGCGAACGCTCCCCGCTCCAGCAGGAGGGCATCGACCCGGGTGCTGTCATAAGGCGTCCCGGGAACCATTGTCTGAAGGAGCAGCTCGTATCTCACGCGGGTTGGCAGTATACGCCGCGCCACGACCATGCCCACTACGCCCGGACAGAAGAGGGGAAGACCTACCCGCCCGCCGCAGCAGGGCCGGGGACGTCCCCACCACCGCCAGGAGAAGCCGGCCCCCGACCGCACCGCGCCCGAGCTCGGGCCGGATGGACTCCCGCAGGTCCAGCTCCTGCGCCGCGGCGTCGAGCGCTGGCAGGCCGGCCACCCGTGGATCTACCGCGCGGACCTCAACGGCGATCCCGGCCTCGCCGGTGGAGAAGTCGTCCGCGCCACCGACGGGCGCGGCTGGTTCATCGGCAAGGCCTTCTATTCGAAGCACTCGAAGATCTCCCTGCGCTGGCTGACCTACGAGGACGTGCCGGTGGACGTGGACTTCTTCCGCCAGCGCCTGGCCTCCGCCGACGCCATGCGCCGCAAGGCCCTGCCCGGAGAGACCACCTACCGCGTGGTGCACGGCGAGGCGGACCAGCTGCCCGGGCTCGTGGTGGATCGCTACGGCGACTACCTGAGTGCGCAGTTCCTCGTGCCAGCCATGGAGGCCCGCAAGGAGCTCCTCACGGACCTGCTCGCCGAGCTGCTCAAGCCCCGCGCCATCATCAACCGCTCGGACGTGGGCGTGCGCGCGCTGGAGGGCTTGCAGCCAGAGAAGGGCCTGCTGCGCGGCGAGCTGCCCGGCCCCGTCTCCTTCGACGAGGGGCTGGTGCGCATGCGCGCCGATCTGCTCGAGGGCCAGAAGACGGGCGCCTTCCTCGACCAGCGCGAGAACCACGTCATGGCGTCCCAGTACGCCTTCGGCGAGGCGCTGGACTGCTTCGCCTACGTGGGCGGCTTCGCGCTGCAGCTCGCCACGCGCGCCCAGCGTGTCACCGCCGTGGAGATCTCCGAGGCGGCCGCCGCACAGCTGCGCGACAACGCCGCCTCCAACCGCCTCACCAACCTGGACGTCGTCGTCGCCAACGCCTTCGACTTCCTCCGGGACTCGGTGGACGAGGGGAAGCACTTCGACACCATTGTCCTGGATCCGCCCTCCTTCGCGAAGAACAAGGATGCCGTGGCAGCCGCGCTTCGCGGGTACAAGGAGATCAACCTGCGCGCCATGCAACTGCTGCGGCCCGGCGGCTTCCTCATCTCCGCCAGCTGCACGTACCACGTGGATGAGCAGGCCTTCGAGGACATGCTGGCCTCGGCGGCCGCGGACGCGCGCCGGCGTGTGCAGATCATCGAGCGCCGCGGCGCGGGCAAGGATCACCCGGTACTCCTGAATTTGCGGGAGACGCGTTACCTGAAGTGCTTCGTCCTGCGGGTGCTGTGAGGCAGCGCATTCGACCGCGGCCCCTCCGGTGTGAGAAAAGGGCGGCGGATGCGAGCGCGCGACTGGGACGACGAGGATGAGGCCCCTGCCACCGCGGCGGTCGCGGAGGCCCGGGCGCTGAGCGAGCTGCGCGCCGTCTACCGCCAGGCCGACGCCGCCTACGCGCCCTTCTCGTGCCCGGCGAGCGGCGAGTGCTGCCAGCTCGCGAAGACCGGGCGCCAGCCCTGGCTCTGGCACCCCGAGTGGAAGCTGCTCTCGAGCCACCGCCCCTTGCCGCCGCGGCGCGCGGATGGAGGCTGCCCGTACCTGGACGCCGCGGGCCTGCGGTGCACCGTCTACGCGGATCGGCCCTTTGGCTGCCGCACCTTCTTCTGCGAGCGCATCCGTGGCCCCGCTCGCCAACCCGTGGAGACAGTCGACGCGCTGCTGCGGCGGCTCGAGGCCGTCTCGCAGCGGGTGAGGCCAGGCCTGACGGGGCCTCGGCCCCTGCTGGAGTGGCACGCCGAGGCCCTACCACCAGAGGAGCACTCATGAGCCGTCGTCTGTGGAGACAGTGGATCGCGGTGGCGCTGCTGGCGCTGCCGGTGGGGTGCCGCAGCAGTGGCTCGGGAGATGTGGCCTCGGCGGTCATCAACACCACCATCGCGGTGGCGGCCTCGGGCGTGTCGCGCTCGCAGGGCGGGTGTTACGCGGCATGCCCCACGGGGACCACCTGCGATCCCAACACGGGCTACTGCGTCACCCTGCCCTGCCGCGGCCGGTGCAAGGCCCACGAGCAGTGCGTGGAGGACGGCCTCAAGAGTCAGTGCGTCGCCCTGTCCCTGCCGGGCGGGACGCTGACGGTGGAGCCGCCCAAGGAAGCGAAGACCGAACCGTGACGCTGCGCTGGCTCATCGCCCCTCAGGAGTTCAAGGGAACCCTCACTGCCTCCGAGGCCGCCGAGGCGCTCCAGGCAGGGCTCCGCGAGGCGGCTCCCGAGGTCCTCCTGGATGTGGCCCCCCTGGCGGATGGAGGGCCCGGAACCGTGGACGCGCTGCTCACGGGAGCCTCCGGAGAGCGGCGAGTGCTCACCGTGCAAGGCCCGCTCGGCGCTCCCGTCCAGGCGGCCTATGCCCTGCTGGAGTCCGGGCGGACGGCAATCATCGAGATGGCCGCGGCCTCGGGGCTGTCGCTCCTGCGTCCGGAGGAGCGGGATGCGCGGCGCGCGTCCACCTACGGCACGGGCGAGCTGATCCGGGCAGCGCTGGACGCGGGCTGCTCGCGGATCATCGTCGGCATGGGTGGCAGCGCGACGAACGACGGTGGAGCGGGGGCGCTCGCGGCGCTGGGCTACCGCTTCCTCGACGCGCAGGGACAGCCGCTGCCCCCAGGCGGCGCCGCGCTCCGGCAGCTGGCGCGCGTGGACATCACCCAGCGGCACCCTCGGCTGATGGAGGTCGAGCTGCTGGCTGCCACGGACGTGACGGCTCCGCTGCTGGGCCCCAACGGCGCCTCCCAGCTGTTCGGTCCGCAGAAGGGCGCGGATCCGCAGGCCGTGAAGCAGCTGGAGGAGGCGCTGGCCTGGTTCGCGCAAGGGCTCGCGCCCGAGTTCATCCGCGTCCCTGGCGCGGGAGCGGCCGGGGGCTTCGGGTACGGGCTCGCGGTGCTCGCGGGGGCGAACATCGCCTCGGGCTACAGGCTGGTCGCCCATGGGCTCCGCCTGGAGCGGCGGGTGGCGGTGGCGGACGTGGTGATCACCGGCGAGGGGCGCTTCGATCGGCAGACCGCGCTGGGCAAGGGGCCCTCCGCCCTGGCGCGCTCGGGCAAGGAGCTGGGCAAGCCGGTGGTGCTCTTCGCGGGCTCGGTCGTTCACGAGGAGGGGCTGGACACGTCGCTGTTCCACGAGGTCATCGACGTGGGCAGTCCGCCGCTCGACAAGGAGGCCGCGGCACGGGCGCTCCGGGAGGCCGCCGCGCGCTGGGCCTCCACCGCCCGGCTCATGAAGCCCCACGACGCCCGGGATCGGAACCGCGACCGGGAGGCCGGCGACGAGCACATGGGCTCCGGCTCCATGTAGCGGCAGGCAGGGCTGGGCCCCATCCGCCCAGGGCTCCGTGGCCTCAATCCTCCGACGCGCACATCCCGTCGCCGCGCAGCTGGGCCAGCCGCTTCTTCAGCAAGCCCTCGCGTGGATGCCAGCGGAGCAGCAGCTGATAGGTGCGGACCGCCTCATCGATCTGGCCCTGGCGCTCCAGCGCGAGCCCGAGGTTGTAGCCCGCCTCCAGGTAGTCCGGCCTGCGGAGCAGGGCGAGGCGCCACGCCTTCACGGCCCCCGCGTCGTCCCCGAGCCGGGCGAGCCGTCCGCCCACCGCATACTGGAGCTCGGCCTCGAAGTTCACGGTGTCCACCGCCAGCCGCACGGGCCACACGGACAGCCCGAGCACGGCCAGCGCCACTCCCACGGGCACGAGGCGCGAGGCGGCACGAGAACCCAACACGTGGAGGCCCAGCGCCGCGAGCACGCACAGCACCGGCGCCAGCGGCGCGCGGTAGCGGCCGGAGACGAAGAAGAGGATGGACGGGGCGGCCAGCATGAGGGCGGCACCCGCCACGGTGAGCGCCGCGCGGGCCTCTTCGGTCCCCTCCCGCCGCTTGCGCCAGAGCGCCACGCAGCCCACCGCCGCGAGCGGCCACAGCAGTGCATAGGGCAGCGCCACGCCACCGGGCCTCGCCGTCAGGGCCCAGAGCACGGGAGACTGTGAGTGGACGACGTAGAGGTCCTCGTTGCGAGGCAGCTCGCGGGCCACCAGCAGCAGCCGGGCCTTCCACAAGAGATTTTCCACGCAGCGGAGCGGCTGCTCCCCACAGAAGGCGAAGACCTTCCGGGTGAAGTAGCGATCCTGGGCGGCCGGCGTGTGGAAGCCCTGGCGTGAAGGCTCCTCCATCAGCGCCTCCCACTCCGCGCCCGGACGGATGGCCATGCTCGCATCCACGTCCGCGTTGTTGCCCAGCCAGAGGTTGACACCCCCGTTGGCGGAGATGAGCAGCCACTCTCCCGTGCGGGCGTAGTTGAAGGAGGTGGCGCAGAGCACCAGGGCGGCACAAGCGGCCACGCAGAGCGCGGCGCGGACCGGGCGGCTCCGCGCCAGGGCCCAGGCCAGGGGCAGGAGGAGCAGCAGCAGCGGCGCCACCGCGAGCGCCCCCAGGCCGAGGCACACCCCACACGCCAGCGCTGTCCACCCGGAGGGGGCCTCGCGCACCGCGAGCCAGAGCGCCGCGGCGCCCAGGAAGGTGCCGAGGGAGGTGGACAGCAGCTCCCCGTCATAGAAGACGAGCGGCCCGTGCAGCGCCACCAGCAGTCCGGCACTCAGCTCCACTGCTGGGCGCCCGGAGACGCGCCGCGCCACCCGCGAGGCGAGCACGGCGGTGAGGGAGCCGAGCACCACCTGGAGCAGCCGCGGCCACCACAGGCTGTGCCCGCCCAGCCAGTACAGGGCGCCGAGCAGGACGGGATAGAGCGGCGGTTGCCAGAAGGGCCCCTCGGGAAAGCCCTCACCGCGCGCCAGCTGCTCCCCGAGAAAGTCGTAGTAGTCCGCGTCGATCAGCGGCGCGTCAAAGGCCGGGCCATGCGCGGTGAGCAGATACGCCCCGCGCACGCAGAGCGCCACGGCCAGGATGAGCCCCCAGCGAGGCACCCGGGCCAGCGGTGTCCCCGCGAGCGGTCCCCCCGTCTTCACCGGATCGGGCTGGGGCTCGGCCATGGGAGGAGGCTCTCGCACGGGTTACACGTCGAGGGGATCGGTGGTCCGCCCCACGCGCATCCCCGCCTGCTGAAGCTCGCGGATGGCCGCGTCCGCCACGCGCGGGAAGTCGAGCGCGGCCGGCAGCGGCTCCAGCGGCGGTGGGGGCACGGAGCTCATGGCGTCCTCGAGGATGACGACGCGGCCCATCTTCGAGCCATCCGTCTTCTCGATGTGGTGGCGCAGGTCCATCAGCGTGGAGAGCACGCAGTGGGACTTGGCCTGCCCGAAGACGTACACGCGGTCGAAGGACATGAGGTGCTCGAAGAGCCGCGTGTTGAACTCGCCGACCTTCTGGCCGTTCAGCTCGGTCACCTCGGGCGAGAGGACGGAGTAGTTCTCGGTGAGGGGGTGCTCGCCCTTGAGCTCGAACCAGGTGGGCGTGTCCCGCACGAGCGCGTGGAAGAGGCTGGCCTCGTACACGGCGGGGACGAGCGAGTGGCTCAGGCCCCCGAGCAGCGCGTGGTACGGCCAGATGGTGAGCACATACTTGCCGCTGGCCTCGAGCCGCTCGCAGTAGGCCAGGCTCTCCTCCGGGTGGCGGGTGGGCCGCCAACGGCCCTGGCGGATGTCATCGGCGGTGATGACCGTGAGCGGCGGGGGTGGGAGCCCTCCCGCGTCCTGCCACCACGCGGGGTGGAAGATCTGGAAGGCGCGGTGGGTGTCGAGCGAGAAGACGAGCTCGGTGACGCGCCCCAGGTTCGTATAGAGCCAGCGCAGGGCGCGCTGGGTGTCCTCGACGGCCCCGGGGACGAAGAGGCTGGCGCCGGGGGTGCAGAAGGCCACCTGCACGTCGATGCCGAACGCGGCGATGCGGACACCATCCTTGCGGGCGGGGAGGATGCGGTTCGCCTCGGCGTAGAGGCGGGCCTCCTTGGCCACCTCGGCCGCGCGTTCCAGGTAGAGCTGTCCCGCGCGAGCGTCCTCATGAAAGCGGGGGATGGGCAGTGGCATGACTTTCTCCGGGGTGACTTCCAAGCCTGGCCTCCACTCCATCATACCGGGCCGGCGGGCCACTACCCGGTGGGAGTCTCGAGGAAGGCCTGGAGGGTCGCCAGCACCTGCGCCAGCTCCTGCTCTGCCGCGGGAGCGCCGGCCGTGATGGCGGGGGCATCGCCGCTCCTCGAGGCGGCCTCCAGCGCCCGGGCATGGTCCCGCAGCGCCTCAGCGCCGACACTGGCCGCCAGGCTCTTCAGGGTATGGACCGCCCGGGTGGCCCCCTCGCGGTCTCCGGCGCTCAAGGCCGTCTGGAACCGCTTCCAGCAGGCCGGCGCATCCCCCAGGAACATGCCCACCACTCTCCGGTACAGGCCCACGTCCCCATCCAGGTTGAGCAGCGCGTCTTCCATGTTCACATGCCGGGGATCAGGGCACTGCGTCATAAGAGTCTCATCCGCTGAGGGGCGCGCCTCCGGCGGTGGCCCGCCTGCCGAAGTCAAGGCGGGCTCAGCGCACGTCGTCGTCGGAGACCGCCGAGGAGGTGTCCGGCTCCTGGGGCCCCGGGCCGCCTGCCCCTGCCCCGTTCTGCTCGAAGAGCACGGGGGGCTCGCCCGCGAGGAACTCGGAGAGCGAGGCCACGGCCTGCTCTCGCAGGGGATTCTTGTTGGCCTCGTAGCACTCGTAGCGAGCGACGAGGAAGTCCTGCTGCCACACGGGGTGCTGCTCGTAGGGCTCGAGCGCCTGCTGACACAGCCCATGCCAGTCGAGCTGCCGGGCGATGCTGAGCCGCGCCCGGTTCCGCTGGACCTCGAGCGCGTAGGCGGCGAAGGGCTTCTCCAGGTGGGCATACATGCGCCTCCCCAGGGACGGCTCCTTCTGCGCCAGTTCCTGCGTGGCCTGGATGAGGAGGTTGGCCACGGAGCGTTGCCCCCAGGGCTCGCGGTGCAGCGCGGCATAGGCCTGCTCCAGGGCGTTGGAGGACTCCGTCCACCGGCCCTGGCTCAGCCGCAGCACGCCGAGCAGGGTGTCCGCCTCCATGGGCGCCAGCGGCCGGAGCTGATCCAGGAAGGGCACGGCGGCCTCGTCCCCGCTCTGGGCCAGCGCGCGCCCCACCACCATCCACTCCAGCAGACCTTGGGGCTGCCACCCGCTCTCGCGCCACTTGCGCACGGCGCCCGGAGCGTCCCCACGGGAGAGCAGCTCCATGAACACCCGGCGCTCCTGGGCCGGCCGCGAGAGGGCCTGGGGCGGCGTCAACAGCCGGTTCTGGGTGACGGCCGCCACGAGCAGGCGCTGCACGTCCACGCGCTCCCAGTCGACCGAGCCGTGGCTCACGGTGGGCCGGGACGCCTGGAGGGCCGCGGCGCCGGAGCGCAGCATGACGCGAAGGTTCGCGAACTCCCTGCGCCCCACCGTCCGGGCCATGGCGAACTCCATGAAGGAGAGATCGTCCGTGCTGATGAGCGCCTCCTGCCCCTCCGCCAGGTTCCGCGTCAGCCTGTCCCCGCCCAGGTAGTGCGCGAGCACGCCCTCCAGCTCGTCCGTGTGCCACGCCACGATGGCGGCCTTGCGGAAGGGCTCCTGGGCCAGCCGCGCGCGCATCCGCTCGGCGTCGTAGACAATCGGCGCCTCGGTGCCGATCAGCAGCAGATCCGCGCTATTCGTCTGCCACGTCTCCACCGACGGGAACACCGAGGCGAGCGTGGCATAGGCGCTGCGCATCGTCGTCGCGTCGATCTCATACGCCTGGAGCCACTGGATGAAGAGGCCGCCCGGGGCCAGCCGCTGCCGCGCCGCTTGATAGAAGTCCTGCGTGAAGAGGCTGGAGATGCCGGCCCGGTAGGGGTTGGAGGGCTCGGAGAAGATGATGTCGTACTGCTTCTGGGAGGCGAGCAGCACCTCGCGCGCGTCTCCGATGAAGGGGTGGACCTTGGGATTGGACAGGACGCCCTGGTTCACCGGCGCGCAGTGCTCGGCGAACTTGAGGATGGCGGGCTCGATCTCCACCACGTCCACCCGCTCCATGTCCGGCGCCGCGCCCATCCATCCGGCGGTGCTGCCGGTGCCCAGGCCGATCACCAGCGCCTGCCGAGGCTGGGGGTGGAGCAGCATGCCCACCAGCCCGCTCATCACCTGGGTGGAGGCGTCTCCGATGCTGTTACCGTCCGACTTGCCGTTCACATAGAAGGAGGGCCCATCCCGCACGAGCACGCCCACGCTGCTCTCGAGGCCCTCGTACTCCCACCGCGTCTCCCGCCGAGGCGTCTCCAGGAAGTTGCGCAGCGTGTTGAGGGTGGGCCGCTCCAGCCGAGCCCGGCCCGCGCCAATGGCGTTGTGACGCCAGGCGGCGCTGGGGCCCGGCTCCATCAGCAGGACGGCGGCCAGGGCGCCCACGGCGGCGGGGAGCCACAGCCGGCCGAGCTGCCGCTCCCGGCTCAGCGACAGCACCAGGGCCGCGCCTCCCAGCACCAGCAGCAACGCCACCACGAGCCGCCACGTCCCAGGCGCCGTCAGCAGCGGCATCAGCCCGAAGCCACCGGCCAGGGAGCCCACGATGGCGCCCACCGTGTTCCACGCATACGTCAGGCCCACCTCCCGGCCCACGTTCTCCCGCCCGCGCCCCAGCAGCGCCAGGAGCAGGGGGAACTGGACGCCCGAGATGAAGGCCGCCGGGAAGATGACGAGCGAGGCCACCACGCCCCAGCTCGAGACCAGCCCCAGGAACCCGAAGCCCTCGAGCGATCGGAGCATCATGGCGAGCACCGCCATGCGATCCCCCAGCGCATAGGGCAGCGCGATGAAGAGCGCCTCCGCGAGGCACGTCAGCGCGAAGCCCCGCATCGTCGCGGGCCGGTCCTGCCCCCACGCCGCGTAGGCCGCACCGCCCAGGCCGATGCCCAGCAGCGCGACGATGAGGATGAGGCCGAAGGTGAAGGTGGAGCCGCCCAGCAGCGGGCTGAGCATCCGGTACCAGACCAGCTCCATCAGCAGAAAGGCGAAGCCCACCGCCGCCGCGGCGCCCAGCACGAACCGGCGCGGAGCGATGGCCTGGGACTCGGCCGCGGGGACCGCCGCGGGACCCGCCGTGGAGGCAGCCGGGGCCTCGTGCTCGGGCAGCGAGCGCGACGCCACCCGGGCCGCCACGGCCACCAGCCCGTTGACGAGACACGCCAGCCACAGCGTCTGCTGCGTCCCAAAGGCCTCGAACAGGAAGAAGGTGGACAGGGCCGCGCCGGCCACGGCCCCCAGGGTGTTCACCCCATAGAGCACGGCCAATGCGCGCCGCCGCACGTCGTCGGAGGTCTCCGCCGCGCGGGCCGCCGCCGGCAAGGTGCCGCCCATGAGGAGCGTGGGCACGGCCAGCAGCAGCGCCGAGAGCACCAGCCGCACCACGCTGCCCCCGAACATCCCCAGCGCCAGGGTGCCGCCCAGGGCGACGTAGACATAGCGCGCCAGCCACACCAGCACCGGCGTCGCCGCCGCGCTCAAGGCGATGAGGGCCTCCAGGTTACCGTACAGCTCCAGGGGGCGCCGGTGCTTGTCCGCGCGCGGCCCGAGCAGCGCTCCGCCCAGCCCCAGCCCCGCCATGAAGATGGCGAGCACCGCCGCCGAGGCCGCGGTGGATGCGCCGAAGATCAGCCGAAGCTCCCGCTGCCACGCGGTCTGGTAGATCAATGCACACATCCCCGAGCCGAACAGGAGCGGGGCGATCTTCAAGGCACGTGCGTTCATGCAGTCTCTCGTGGGAGCGCGGCGCCCAAGCCCCAAACGGGGCTGTCGCGACGAGCCAGGGCGCGGATTAAACCGCAGCCCTCCCTGCTCGGCCATAAACGTCCGCACGCATTCCTGGGGGGCGCGCTGGCAGCCAGGCCCCCTCCCCTCGTCTCCCTAGCGTCCCAGGGGGAAGTGGCGGCGGCGCAACTCCTCGACCAGCGCCTGGGTGGCGGGGGTATAGGCGACGCGCATCTGCTGGGGATCGGCTCCCTGGGCCCCGACGAACGAGGGCGCCTCGGCGGCGCTGTCGGTGAGCTGGAAGTAGCCCTCGGGAGGCTGCTCGCCCTCCTGGCCGATGAGCCCGATGGGCCCAAGGCCATGGCGGCGCCGGAAGAGGATGGGGGCGCCCGGCACGCTCTGCTTGCCCTCGGCCGCCTCGTTGCCGAACTTCATGGTCGGCGTGGGGCCAGTGAGGGACAGCTTGTAGACGGCCGCCACGCGATCCCGCGTGAAGGGACACTCCATGGTGCGCGCGACGATGTGGCCGCCGTAGCCGTAGAACTGCGCGGAGGGCTCCCAGCCCACCTGGCGGCGCAGCTCCTCGAACTCGCGGGTGGCCTCGGCGTCCAGCCCATCCTCGAGGATGTTGACGGGGCGCACGCCCAGGTCTCGCGCCTGGGTGACGGCGTAGAGGTACTGGAGCTTCTTGTTGCCCGAGTCGAAGCGGATGGAGTCCCCGCGGCCCGGCTCCTCGCGCATGAGGCGGTAGGCGGCGGGCAGGCCGGAGGCGAGCGTGTCGTAGGTGTCCAGCAGGTAGCTGGAGCGCTGGGGACGGCGCTCGCGCATGGCGCGGAAGGCGGCGTCGTCCGAGCCGTAGCGCTGGATGTGCTCGTGGCCCATGGTGCCCACGGGGATCAGCCCCAGCTTGCGCGCGCCCTCCACGTTGCTGGTGCGAAGAACTCCCGCCTCCTTGCAGGCGCGCAGGGCGAGCTCGTGCTGCTCCAGACAGGTGGCGGCGCGCAGGCCCACCTCGAAGATGCGGCTCGGATCCTCGACCGCCTCCACCAGCTCGCGCACCTGGGCCTGCACTCGGCGGTGGTAGCCCTCGGGATCCGCCCGCATGGGGACGGGCTTGACGCCCACGGCGTCCAGCGTCTCCAGGGCGATGCGCTTCTGCTCCTCACAGGTGAGGACGGCCAGGGCGCGAGCCAGCGCCTCCCGATCCATGAGCGCCTGGGTGGCCACCTGGATGCGGAAGTTGAGCTGGATGAGCAGCGGCTCCAGCCAGGACACCATGGCCGAGGGCCCGGTGAGCGAGAGCACCGGCTCCCTCGGGTAGAAGAGGGCTCCCCGGGGCAGGGCGTGGATGACGAGCCGATCCTTGTACTGGATGGCCGCCTTGAAGCCGACGCCCATCTCGTAGTCATTGCGCGAGAGAAACTCGTAGTCCTCCGGCTTCGGCTCGGGCAGCAGGCCGCGGATGAAGGCGGGGATGTCCAGCGGCACGACCTGGAGCCCGCCCTTGCGGTGGGCGTAGTAGAAGGTCTCCTTGCGAAGCGGCCAGCCCGCCTCCGCCATGCTGAACTTGTAGCCGTCCGTCGCGAGCAGCGAGATCCCCATCCGGTATCTGCCTCCTGGAGTGGGAGCGTATCAGGGGAACCGGGGGCGCGCGCTCCCCCCGCCGTCTCCGGGATGCTCAAGCGCCTCCGCAAGAGCCACCCCCTGCGTAGCGAAGGGATGCAGGGGATAGCCCGCGCGCGCGCGGTAGCGGCAGCAGCAGGCATCACACCGCCGAAGTAGAGCGCGCTCGACGGCATGGGCCCAGATGGGTCACGCCTGGGCTAGAGACGCCAGAGGTGGGCTTGGGCTGGTGTATGCCCTCAGCGCTCTGCACGTCGGGGGCATTGGCGCCGCGCACGGCCCTTGGCTCACGCCAGCAGCCCTCCTCTGCCTCCGCGGTCCGGCCCGCTGCACGCAAGGCCGCCCCTGTCCCTCCTATGCGTCAGTGGCTGCGGCAAGACCGAACAACTCGGCAACCTCTTCGATCGTGTAGTCGTGCTCACAGGCTGCAAGAGCACGCTCGCGTAAGTCCATGGAATAGGGCCGGGGCATCTCCACCTCCGGCCACTTCAGATCAGGCGCACAGGCTCAACACAATCGGGATGATTCCTCTCTTCACCTGCGGTGTTGAAGATACGAAAAGGGCTCAACGCAATCAGGAAGCGCTATCAGCTCCAGCCCTCGCCTTCAACCCGTCTCCCATCTTTCTTATGCTTGATGAGGGCCAGCGATGTTGACTCGGATGCCAACACGCAAGTAGTGAGCACCCCATGCACAGAGTCATGCGTTGCTTGATCATGATTGGGGCACTGTTGTGGTCCTACAGCAGTTGGGCGGATTGCCTTTCTACCGGACCCGTGTGCCTCCCAACGGGAAGCCTTCCCTTCTACCAGCCTCGGGTTGACAGCGCAGATGTCGACGCCGTCGTGGAGGATGGACTCTTTACCCAAGCCGACGGCGGCGTCGCCGGTTGCGGACCGGCCGACAACCGTTTTCGCGTTCGCACCGACTGGGATGGGGTGGGCTCTGACGCCACTGCAGTCACATGGGACATGGGGCCCAGGACGTACTTTTCCCCCCTCTTCAGGCTCTACTATCAGCGTGGCAAGAGAGACGTCCCCGATACCACCGCCGTGCAGGTTCAGGGGGACACTGTCGGGCGATGGATGAATTCGTTGTACCCTGTGGTGCCTCCATCGCAGCGCATGGACCATCGCGGCATCAGTGAGGGTTGCTGGTATACTTATGAGGCCGGTCCGCGGATGTTCTACGACTCGGGCACCGAGCTCGAGGTCACCTTCGACATGGCGGTCCCGGTCGACGAGACCACGACGATGACCGGTTGTACGGGGGCGCCTGGGGCTGCTGCGCAGATCTACCTCGATCTCATCGTGCGTGACACGAAACCCGAGCACTGTGGGCAGGCCCCCGATGGAGGCCCCCTCCCTCCTTATGCCTGCCCAGCCTTCACCTTCACAGTCAATCTGTATGACAAACGGAATTCGCCTTCGTGGTACTTCCATCACGACACCGTTCCGGAGAGCCAGAACGTTGGCGTCATTGCCAGTTCCCGGATCGACGATCCCAACGGGTGGTTCTACACCCGTCCAGGCTCCCAACAGGCTTTTCTGTCCGCACCGGAGCCGTCCGGGGACTGGAAGCACTACGCGATCCGCATCACCCAGAGCCAATTCACGAAACTGCTCACAGAGGTGAAAGCATGGGTGGCCGCACAACCTCTGTGTCCGCCGCCTGATACTTCAGCGTGTCCTTCGTGTTCCTCATGTGGTTCATGCCCTTCATGTTCTTCATGTCTTCCTCCGTCGGACTGTCTTTATGCCTCGCAGAAAGAGCGACTGGGCCTGCTTTCGCCAAACCCTCTTGACTACACGCTCTCCCACTTCTCGGTGATTGCCGAGGCCTACGACCCGACGGACTCGGAGGTGACCTACACGTGCGGCACGACGAGCGATACGCTCGATCCCTCGGTTCAGCTTGGCTCGGCGGTGAAAGCGCTGCGGGTGACGTCTCTCATTCCTCACCAGGCGCAGAGCCGTCCGATGGGATATGACAGCAACGGGATCACTCGGGTGGTCTACCGGACGCCCACCGGAGAGGTGAACGAGTTCTTCGCTCAGCAGGGGGAGCGCTTCCGCCACTACGGGCTCTCCGTCGCGGGAGAAACGCCGGCCGCAACAGGTTCTCCGTCGGGCTATCAGGCGGACACGGCCCGAGTCGTGTACAGGGCGGCGGGTGGTCACATCTACGAGGATTTCCTCGGAAGCAATGGCTGGGAGGGTCGGGAGATTCCTCAAGTCAGCGGGAGCTCGTTGGCGGCGGGTGACCCTTACGGCTTTGCGGATCCGAGCAATCGCGCGACGGTGGTGTATCGAGGGCTCGACCAGCACATCCACCAGTTCAAGCTCAACCCTGCCACGGACGGCTGGGAGCACAAGGACCTCACCGCAGAGGTGTGTCAGCTCGACGATTCTTGCTCGACTCCCGAAGCCGCGGGCAACCCGATCGGATTCGTCGCAGGATATGCCTCTCGCGTCGTCTTCCTGGGCACGGACAACCGGTTCCACCAGTTCGTCGACTGGTCGGGGTGGACCGACTTCGACATGATGCTCATTCCGGGCGCCGTGACTCCTTCGGGCAAGCCATCCGCCTTCGTCGATTCGACGGGCGCCCCCCACATCGTCTATCCCGGCACCGACAGCCATATCCATGACTTGACCCTGAATGTCCAGGAGCTCGCGTGGTACCACTTCGATCTCAACGAGCGCGCTGGCGCCACGTCCGTCTTGAGCGGAGGAAATCCGACCGGGTTCGCCTCGGGCTCGGTGCCCCGAGTGGTATACCGGGACACTCAGCAGGTCGTGCAGGAGCTCGTCTATGACGGGGCCAACACGTGGCATCTCGGAGGTCTGAGCAATGCTCTGGGGCTTCTGCCGACCTCGAGCGACCCGGTGGGCTTCGTGAGCGGCGGCATCCCTCACGTGGTCTACCGAGCGAGCACAGATGACCAGCTCCATGGACTCACCTACGACTCCGCGAATGCTCGGTGGTTGCACATGGAGTTCTGAGCCCAGGGGTTCACCCCAAGAAGCGGGGCATGGCCCTCAAGCGCAAGAGGGGGTGCGCCGCACTTTCGCACTGGACGTCTTCGCGTGCCCTGGCTGTGGAGGCAGACGCAAGGTGCAGGCGTCCGTGACGGCAACGCAAGGGGTAGGCTCCATACTGCAACACTAGAGACTGCCCACGCAGCCTGGGAGGCTGGCTCCAGCACGGGGGCACACTCAGAGCGCAGGGTGCTGAGCCCGGAGCAGTGCTTGTCAAAACGCCAAGTCCCCGCCTTGCCCTGAGCAGACAGCGGCCAGGGCGGGCGTGGGCCCCAAGCGGCCTGCACGGCCTCTCAACCCGCCCGGCGCACGGCTCTGGGGCCCCGTCAGCCATCCTCCGCTGCCGCTCCATGCCGCTCCTTCGCGCGCATCAGTGCCCCTGTCCCTCCTATGCGTCCGCATCCCCGGATTTGGTCCAAATTGGGTCCCACAAGAACCGATGTAACCGTTCACCGGCTCAGGCAGCGACAGCCGCCCGAGCCGCGTCGGATGCAGGCAGAAGTGACGGCGGAGGCAAACCCCGGCGGTAAGCCCACAGGGCCTCAGTCAGGAACTCCAGCGGGGGACGCCTCTGCTGCTTGAGCGTGGTCACCACGGTGAGGATGCGCTCGATGAAGCGGCTGCCGCGCTCGCTTCTCGTGCCGAACGAGAGCTTGCGATAGATGACGCCCTGGCGGATGGTGCGCTCGCCGTAGTTGTTGGTCGGCTCCACGCCCGGGACGTCCACGAAGACCCACAGGCACTTCTCCAGCCGAAGGATTCGAAGTCCATGAGGAACAGGCGGCTGTCAGAGCGGCGCACCAGGACATTGCCGCCCTTGACGTCGCGGTGAGCGGTGCCCTGCGCATGGAGGTACTGGAGGGCGAGCGCCAGCTGGGCCATGAGCCGCAGCTGCTGCGCCTCCGCGGGGCGGAACAGGCGAGCCCAGTCGTACAGGGGCACCCCGTCCACCCATTCCATGGCCAGGAACGGATGAAGCGAGCCGCTGGGGCTCTGCCAGTGGCCATGGTCCACCAGCCGGGGAATGTGAGGGTGGAGCGTGCGCGAGAGCAACTCCCGCTCGCGGGCAAAGCGCGGATCGTCCGGAAGCAGCGCGAGCTTGAGGGCCACGGGAGGCGTGTGCTCCTGGCCAATGCGCACGGCGCGGTAGACGGCCCCATGGACGCCCTGCCCTGCCCAGTCCACCACGCGCCAGGGACCAATCTGGGTACCCGGAGGCAGCAGGGCCGGGTGAAACGAAGGGGACGAGGAGTCGCTCGGCATGCAGTGGCTCCGAGCGTACGCCAAGGGTAGGCCCGCGTCAGGGGTCCCACTCGCTGTCGGTGCCGCTCCCGGGTGCTCACTGGCAGAGCCGGCGCAGCCAGCGGTGCATGTTGTCACTCCCGGAGGGGAGCAAGGAGAACCAGTCGCCGCGCTCCTCGCAGAGCCAAGGCTCCAGCAGGTGTGCCAGGGCCTGGTATGGAGGCACAGTGACGCCCTTGGCGGTGTCAATGGCGTCCGGCCATTCCCCCAGCGTCACGAGCAGCCGCTCGGCCTCCAGCGGTTGAAAGGAGACCTCCGGGAAGGAGAGCGTGTCACGCAGACCCTCCAGCCCGCCGAGCTGGCCGAGCAGCGGCTGGCCCAGGAAGGTGAGCCAGTAGGAGCCCCGGGCACGGGGGCCAATGTGCTCGCTGGTCTCGTCGAGGTGATAGATGTCCAGGCCCAGGTAGCGCGACAGCAGCGGGACCACCTTCCGGCGCGCCGAGAACCAGAGGCCGTGCGGGGCGATGATGGCGAGGCTGGCGTAACCGAAGCTGAAGGGCAGCTCGCGCGCCAGCTCGAGGGCCAGGGCGCGCAGGTGGCCGGGGCCGTGCTCCAGGAGGTACTCGGTGGGGAAGGTGAAGAGCACCCCAGTGGTGGAGTTCTCGTCGTGAAAGCCCTCGGGGTCATCGAGCCATCGGCCCAAGTACTCGAAGTGGTAGCCGCCCACCTGGCTACAGTCCTCCTCCAGCTCGACGTGCCAAGCGAATCCCCAAGGGCGCTCGAGGATTTGATAGCGGATGTGCGCCCAGCCTTTGTCATCGAGCGGGAGGGGCTCACCCTCATCCGAGCCGTACCAAGCCAGCGCCTGGGGGGGAATGGCGCGGCGGTAGGTCTCCAAGGCCCGCCAGATGGCCGGAGCCACCTCTTTGTGGGAGTGGCGCATGAAGAAGCACAGGACGACGCCGTCCCGGGCCACCACGGAGTCGTCGCCGAGGTCTGGCTGCAGACGAATGACGGGAATGTTCTCCCTCATGGGAGGATCCCCCTCTTCGGCGAGATGATCACGGCCTTTGCGCCCAGTGCATCCTGGTAGACCTTCTTCTGAGTGAAGCCCACATAGGCACTGTCCTCTCCATACCGCCTCCACTGTGGCTCGTTGGTCTCCGGGCAGGGAAACTTGAAGTCCAGGATGAACGCGGCCCGCCGCCAGTTCCCATCCGCATGCAGGACGATATCGGGCTTGATGGTGCGCCACAGCTCGCGGGTGCAGCCCTGCGCAATGAGTCGCGCCTCCTCCTCCCGGCCGACCATCTCCAGGAACTGAGCGTTGGGATAGTAGCGGTAGCGCTGCTCCAGGCTGAACGGCTTGGGCCACAGTTGCTCGAGCACCTCACGAGCGCACTCCAGCGCGAGCACATGCTTCTGCTGCCCCAGCAGCATGGCCCGGGTGAGGGGCTTGGCGCAGCCGTCCACTATCACCTCCTCGCCGCACTCCGCTCGGGTCGGAGAGCGGCCGCCGAAGAAGGCGGCGTTGACCCGACGCTCGGCTTGCCGGGCGCACTCCACGAGCCGCTCCTCGAACTCACCCACCGCGTTATCGCTCCCGAGCAGAAGGAGGAGGACGGGAGCTGACTGGACGAGCACGGACGCCACGGCCGGGGCGGCCGCGGGCGCCAGAGTGCCTGCCCCCTCACCTGCGGCAGTGGCGGCGTGGCGAACATGACTCGCCGTCTCCGTATCCAGGCGCAACTGCCCACGGCTGGCGTGTTGGGGGCTGCTGGCGCAGGCCGCCAGCAGGGTACTGGCGGCGAAGAGGCACGCGCGCTTCCAGCGCATGGGCCGGCGAATGGACATGGTCCTCTCAGCCTACGCCAAGGGTAGGCGCGCGTCAGAGGCCTCTCGGGTGATAGAAGGTGCCCGATGACGGCAGTGCAGCTGGCCTCGGATACCGAGGCGCTGGGGCAGCGCACTGCCTTCTCCACGTGGAGAAGGGCGCGGACCCGACTTAGATCCAGGACTCTATGCCGCCGGCTTCATCCCGCCGCCTGCTGTTCGCACTCGCCTTCAGCCTCGGCGTGCATGCAGCGGTGTGGCTCGTGCTGGCAGCCCGGGTGCGTGAGTCCGCCGAGCAGCGCCTGGCCTCTCCCCCGGCCCCGGTGACGCTCCAGTTCGTCGAGGTGGAGGTCTCACCTCCGCCCCCCAAGCCCCCCGAGCCTCCGCCCCCTCCAAAGCCGGAGCCCTCGCGCCCACCTCGGGCTCCGTCGAAGCCCCTCGCCGCGGCATCACCTCCCGCTCCTCCCCCGCCGGCTGAACTGGCCCCCCAGGCGCCTTCCCCTGCTCCCGAGACGGACCTCCCCCAAGCGGACGCGCCGCTCGCAGCGGATTCCCCCCGCCTCGGTGGCCCCCGCCTCACGCCCTCGCTCTCTCTCACTCCGGACGGAGAGATTGCCGTCGGGCCCACGGACGCGGGAGTGCCGGGAGGGCTCCCGGCCCAGTCCGCGCAGCAAGTGGTGGACACCCTCACGCGGGAGACGCTCGGCAAGGGCAAGGTCCAGCGCGGTCTGGTCCACCCCTACTTCAGCCAGCTCGGCAAGACCCTGCTGAAGTCGTGGGATGCCGAGCGCGCCGTCACCTCCCAGGGCTTCAAGGGCTTCCTGGAGCAGGCCCAGGAGAACAGCAAGGCGTGGAACTCCATCTGGCGCGATCGCGCCGCGGCCTACGGCTCCTCGGGCTCCCCGCTCGAGGCGGAGCCCTCCCTGACGCCGGGCCGCAGGCCCCCCAGCACCCTCTCCAACCCCAACCTCGAGGCGCGCCGGACCATGCGCCAGCAGCTGCGCGAGGAGTTCCAGTCCACCCGCCGCGCCGTCATCCGCGTGGTGCAGGACTCGCAAGGGCGGCTGCTCGAGGTGACGCTCGTGTCCCCCAGCAACAACGTCCAGGTGGACAAGGAGGCGCTCAAGGACGTGCGCGCCGCCGCAGAGCAGCTCCCTCCCCCGCCTCCCGAGGCGCTCGCGGGCAAGGAGACCCTCACGAGCCTCTGGCAGTTCGAGCTGATCATCTCCATCACCCCGCCCGTGCCCATGCTCAGCTTCGAGTTCGACGAGGCGCTGCAGTTCATCGACGTGCGGCTGCCGCTGGACCGCCGCATCTACAAGCGCGTGCGGCTGCTCTCGGTCCAGTGAGCCGGGCGAGGCCTCAGCGCTTGCGGCCGCTCGATAGCTTGGAGCGAGCCGGGCCCCCGCCGTAGAGGCGCTCGTAGTCCTTCATGCTGCGCCGGATGACCTCGAGCGCCTCGGGCCGATCGTACACCTCGGCGATCTCCACCTGGCGCTTCCCCTCGCCGGGGATCTGCTTGTACGTGAGGAAGTAGTGCTTGATCCGGTCCACCATGGCGCGCGGGCTCTGGGCCAGGTGCTGGATCTCCCCATAGGCCAGGTCCGACTCCAGCACGGCGATGATCTTGTCGTCGGCCTCCTTGCCATCGATCATCCGCAACCCGCCGATGGGCACCGCGCGCACCAGCAGGTTGCCGCTGGTGATGACCTTCTCCGTCAGCACGCAGATATCCATCGGGTCTCCATCCCCCTGGATGTCCTTATGGCCGGTGCGCTCGGCGGCGCGCTTCGCCACCTGCGGGCCGCAGAACGTCCGCGGGATGAAGCCGTAAGGCGTGGGGCACTGGCTGGAGAACCGCTGGGGCCGATCCAGCCGCAGAATCCCCGTCTCCTTGTCCAGCTCGTACTTCACCGCGTCCGTGGGGACGAGCTCGATGAACGCGGTGACCACCTGCGGAGCGTCCTCGCCGGGGCTCACGCCGTGCCACGGGTGGGCCTGGAATGCATGCCACTGGGGCTTCTTCATGGTCTGTCTCCGGAGAACTTTCAGGCCTGAGCTCAAACGAACTCGTGGGCGGGGAAGAGGAGGACGTCCGCGATGCTGCTGACTCCCATCAAGAGCATCAAGATGCGATCGAGCCCCACGGCGATGCCCGCGGAGGGCGGCATCCGCCCCACGGCCGCCAGGAAGCGCTCATCCAGCGGGTACACGGGGCGGCCCAGGGCCTTGCGCAGCTCCTGCTCCTCGCCGAGCCGCACGCGCTGCTCCACCGCGTCCGTCAGCTCGGAGAAGCCGTTGGCCAGCTCCAGCCCCTTCGCGTACAGCTCCACGCGCTCGGCGACGGACGGATCCCCGGGCTTCAGGCGCGAGAGCGAGGCCATGGAGGCCGGGTACTCGATGAGGAAGGTGGGCCGCTCATGCCCCAGCCCGCGCTCCACCCTCTGCAGGAACAGGTGGAAGAAGACGTCATCGAAGCTCGTCGCATCCCCCGTGCGCACGCCCACCGCCTCGGCGGCGCGCTTGAGCGAGGGCCCATCCGGGCAGGCGCGCAGATCCACCCCCGTGGCGCGCAGCACCGCGTCCCTCACGGTGACGCGCTCATACGGCAGCCGCGTGAAGAAGGCCGGATCCGCCCCGGGCTCGCCACCCGTCACCGAGCGCCCCGCCTCCGCCAGCGCCTGCTCCAGCTCCTCCATGATGGCGTGGTAGTCCGCGTGGGGCCGGTAGAACTCCAGCATCGTGAACTCGGGGTTGTGCGTGGGCGACACCTCCCCGTTCCGGAAGACCTTGCAGATCTGGAAGAGGGGACCGGCCCCATCCGCGAGCAGGCGCTTCATCGCGTACTCGGGGCTGGAGTGCAGGTAGAGCGGGCGGGGCCGGCCCACGTCCGTCTCCGGGACGAAGGGCGTCTCGAAGGCGTTGATGTGCGGCTCCATGCCGGGGGCTGGCACCAGCAGCGGGGTCTCCACTTCGAGGTACCCCCGGCTGGCGAAGAAGCGCCGGAGCGCGGCATGGAGCGACTGGCGGCCCGCGGCCGCTCGCCATCGGACGGAATGGGGCATGGGCGCGGCGGAAGTTACATGGCCCCTCCGGTGTCCCCAAGCGGATACATTGCCTCCACATGCATCCACGAGTCCCGTTCCTCCTGGCTGTCGTCCTCTGCCTCACCGCCTGTCCCAAGGCGATCCCCCCGCCGCCACCGCCCCCCACGGAGGCCCAGCGCCTCGGCGCCGAGGTGAAGGAGCTGTCCGCCCAGGCCCAGGCGCTGCTCGAGACCCAGAACCGGCTGATCTGGGACCTCTGGACGGAGGGCAAGCCGGTGGACATCGCCGGCACCTACCGGGGCAAGGAGGGCCTCTTCTCCGTCGAGAACGTCCGGAAGATCGACCGGCTGCGCCAGCTCACCCAGGATCCCCGCGAGCTGCGGGCGCTCACGGCGCTCCAGTCGCACGTGGCGGGCGAGTACCTGGCGCGCGAGCTGGCCGAGGCCAATGACGCTATCGCCAACCTGGAGGCCTCGCTCACCTTCACCGCGGACAACCGCGAGGTGCGCTACCGGGAGCTGGAGCGCCTGCTGGCCAACGAGAAGAGCGCAGTGAAGCGGCGCGCGCTCTACACCGCCGCGGTGCCGGCCATCGAGCGGCTGAGCCAGTCCCTGCGCCGCCGCGAGGAGCGCACCGAGGAGCTGGTGAAGGAGCTGGGCTATCCCTCGTATGAGGCCTTCGGGGCCGAGCTGCGCCAGGCGGACCTCAGCCGGCTGAGCGTGCTCGCGGAGGAGATCCTCCAGGCCACCCAGGAGCCCTACCGCACCGTCATGGAGCGGCTGTCCCAGCGCGAGCTGGCCATGCCCTTCGCCAACATCACCCGGGCGGACATCCCCCGGCTGTTCCGCGCGCGAGAGGTGGAGGAGGCCTTCCCCAAGCAGGAGGCGATGCTCCGGGTGCACGCCTCGCTGCAGGGCCTGGGCATTGACTTGACCGAGATGCCCAACGTGTTGATCGACGCGCGCGAGCTGCCGCGCAAGAACCCGCGCCCGCTGACGCTGCCCATCGAGGTGCCGGGAGACGTGCGGCTGTCGGAGAAGCCGGCCTCGGGGGTGCTGCACCAGGGGCGGTTGATGCACGAGGTGGGGCACGCGCTGCACTACGGCTTCACGCGCGAGCAGCGGTTCGAGCTGGCGCGGCTGGGCAACCCCACCGTAGGCGAGGTGTACGCGGCGCTCCTGGAGGATCTGCTGGAGGATCCGGTGTGGCTGGAGGAGCACGCGGGGGTGAGCGGGGATCAGCGCGCGCAGTACCTGGCGGCCTCGAGCGCCCACAAGCTGTTCCTCATCCGCCGCGCCGCCGGGCGGCTGCTGTACCAGCTGGAGCTGCACCGCCGCGAGGGTGCTGACGCGAAGGAGCTCTACAAGGCCATCATGGAGCGCACGGACGCCATGCCGATGAAGCCCGAGGACGAGGCGCGCTACCTGGTGGACCAGGAGGACTTCTTCCAGTCGGCGGACAACTTCCGGGCGTGGTTCCTGGCCGGGCAGCTCCAGGGGCAGCTCAAGGCGCGCTTCGGCCCGGCGTGGTGGCGCAGCGCCGAGGCGGGCACCTTCCTCAAGCAGCTCTGGAGCCACGGCAACGCCCTGTCCGCCCGGGAGGTGGCCCAGGCCATCGGCGAGCACGGCATCGAGCCGGACGTGCTCTTGCTCCGCCTGGGCACCACGCTCCAGGTCCCCATGACCCTCGACGCGAAGACGATCGAGGAGGCCCCGGCGCCCGCTCCGGCCCCTACTCCCGCGCCGCCCCCCGCGCCCGCCCCGCCACCTCCTGCCACCCCACCGGCCCCAGCCGGCTCCCCAGACGCTGGGACTTGAGCGGATGATCGACCTCACCTTCGTCGGGCACCAGACGTGGCTGCTCTCCCGCCAGGACACGCACGTCCTGCTCGATCCGGTGCTGGGCCCGAGCTTCGGGCACTGCCCGTACGTGGAGTTCCGCGTCTTCCCGCTGCGCGAGGTGCGGCTCGAGGCCATGCCGCGGATCGACGCGGTGCTGCTGAGCCACGAGCACCTCGATCACTTCCACCTGCCCTCCCTGTTCCAGCTCCCGCGCGAGGTCCCCTTCTACGTGGGGCCGCTGATGCCGGGGGCCGTGACGCGGGCCCTCGAGGCGCTCGGCTTCACGGTCCACCGGATGCCCCTGGGCACGCCCTTCCGAATCAAGGAGCTGGAGCTGACGCTGTACGCCGCCGGGCGGGACACCGTCTCCTGGGAGCAGCGCGTCACCCAGGTGTACGCGGCGCCCGCCGGGACGGGCGAGCCCGGGGTGTTCATCGGCGTGGACGCGCTCATCTCCGACAACTACCGCCAGCAGGTGGGGACAGGCGCCCTGCCTCCGCCCCTGGCCGTGGTGGTCGCCAACAACTCCCAGGTGCTGCCGCGGGGCGCCATCGGCGCGTACAGCAACCTGCTGCCGCTGCCCGATCGCCTCGACGCGCGCTTCCCGGGCATTGAGCTGCTGAACTCCCTGTTCATCGACTCCGTCCGCGGCCTGCGGGGTGTCCGCCACGTCATCCTCTGTGGCAATGGGACCCTGGACCCGAGCGAGGCCTTCGGTCCCTACCTCTTCTCGGACCACCAGAAGCTCGCCGAGCTCGCCAACCAGCTCGCCCTCGGAGGCCAGGCGCATGGGCCCTCTCCCGGCGAGCGCCTGCGGGTGACAAAGCAGGGGGTGGAGAGCTCACAGGCCGAGTGGATCCGGCTGCTGCGCGAGCAGAACGAGGAGCTCCAGGCGTGCCAGCGCCGCTTCCTGGAGAAGAAGTTCCCCTCCTCGCCGTTCCACTCCCTCAGCGGCGCCTTCGACAGCCCCGAGGCGGCCCAGCAGGCGCTGCAGCGGGTGGAGGCCGAGCTCGAGCCCCTGGCCCGTGCGCTGCTGCGCTCCAAGGTGGGGCAGCAGGCCCTGAGCCTCACCCACCACCTCAAAGGGGCGCTGGGCCCCCGCCGCATCCTCCTGCGCTTCTACGGCTGGGAGGATGAGCTCCACTCGTACGCCCTGGACATGGTCGAGGGGCGCTTCGTGCGGGACGACGCTCCCAGCCACGAGGCGCTGGCGACGTACCCGTTCGGGCTCGAGCTGCACCTCAAGGACTTCGACAGCCTGCTCGAGGGCCGGCTGCAAGTCTGGGACCTGGGGGGCAACGCGATGCGCTCCTGGTTCCTGGGCAGCTTCACCGAGAACCTCGTCGTCTTCCTGTATGACTGCTACGGCGAGCAGACCCGGCCGGACCTGGCGTGGAAGCTCTACGCGGCGTGCCTCGAGCGCCTGAAGTCCACCGCGGGCAAGCGCCACCGGGAGGACAGCCCGCCCCTGGTGCCGAGCCCCTGACCGTCCTGCTCCGAGCAGTTGCCGCGCCCTGTCCACTTTCGCCTTTTCCCCCATGCGCTTCCGCCGCATCCTGGGCTCCCCCTGCGACAGATGACCGACAACAGACCTTCCCAGACTGAGCGCGTTGCTACCGGTGTCCCCGGCCTCGACACCCTCCTTCATGGAGGGCTCGTCAAGGGCGGCGTCTACATGGTGATGGGCATGCCGGGCGCCGGGAAGACCATCCTCGCCAACCAGGTGTGCTTCCACCATGTGGGCCAGGGCGGCAAGGCCCTCTACGTCACCCTGCTCGCCGAGTCCCACACGCGGATGATCGGCAACATGCGCTCCCTGGGCTTCTTCGAGCCCACGCGCATCCCCGAGTCCCTGGCCTACCTGAGCGCCTACTCCGTGCTCGAGGAGGGAGGGCTGGACGCGCTGTTCCATCTGCTCCGCCATGAGATGAAGTCGCACCAGGCCTCCCTGTTGATCCTGGACGGACTGGTGGCGGCCGAGGAGCTGGCGCCCACGGAGCGCGACTTCAAGAAGTTCATCCACGGCCTCCAGGTGATCACCGGGCTGGTGGGCTGCACCACCCTGCTGCTCACCACGGGTGGGGGCAAGGGCCTCAAGGCCGAGCACACCATGGTGGACGGCCTCTTCGTCCTGCGCGAGCGCACCTACGGCGTGCGCGCCGTGCGCGAGCTGACCGTCCGGAAGTTCCGCGGCAGTGGCCACCATCACGGCCTGCACAGCTTCGACATCACCAGCCAGGGCATCATCGTCCATCCCCGGCTGGAGGCGATGGTGGAGGAGGAGGGCCTTCCGGATCCGCCCTCGGCGAGCCGCAAGGCCTTTGGCATCCCGGGCCTGGACACCATGCTCCACGGGGGCATCTTCCAGGGCTCCACCACGATGCTCCTGGGCTCGTCCGGGAGCGGGAAGTCCCTGGTGGGGACGTACTTCCTCGCGGAGGGCGCCCGCCGAGGTGAGCTCGGGCACTACTTTGCCTTCTACGACTCGCCGCAGCGCGTGCACGCGCAATCCTCGGGTGTGGGCCTCGACCTGAAGCCGCTCATCGCGCAAGGGCACCTCGAGCTGAGCTTCCGTCCCCCCGCGGAGAACCGGCTCGATGCCATCGGCGGCCAGCTCCTCTCCTTGATCCGGGAGCGGGGGGTCCGCCGGCTCTTCCTGGACGGCTTCGACGGCTTGAACAAGGCGGTCATCCACCGGCCGCGCGCCGCCCGCTTCATGGCCGCGCTCGTCAACGAGTGCCGCGCCCGGGGAGTCACCCTGCTGTTCACCGCCGAGACGGAGTCGGTGTTCGGGATCGAGCTGACGCTCCCCGTCCGGGGAATCTCGATGCTCTGCGAGAACCTCCTCTTCCTTCGCAGCGTGGAGGTCCGCGCGGAGCTGCGGCGCTTCATCTCCATCCTGAAGCTCCGCACCAGCGGCTATGATCCCGCCCTCCGCGAGCTCCTCATCAGCAACCAGGGCGTGCAAGTCGGTGAGAGCTTCGACAACGCGCAGATGTTGATGACAGGCCTGTCCGTGGAGTCCTCTCTTCTGAGCGCGCCTCGCAAGAGCCGGCCCAAGCGCCGAGGCAAGTAGGTATGGCGCACATTCTCATCGTCGATGACGAGTTCGGCATCGTCGAAGCTCTCGAGGGCTTCCTCCAGGACGAGGGCTACCGCACCGCCACGGCCCTCAACGGCCGGCAGGCTCTCGAGAAGATGAGCGCGGAGCGTCCGGCCCTGGTCCTCCTCGACTACATGCTGCCAGTGATGAACGGCCCCGCCGTGCTGGAGGTCATGAAGAGCGATCCACACCTGCGGGATGTCCCCGTCGTGCTCATGAGCGCCAGCCCTGCGAGGTTGTGGAAGGACCTGCCCGCGACGGAGTTCCTGCCCAAGCCCTTCGGGCTGGCGCAGCTCGTCGACATCGTGCGGCGCTACGCCGGTGAGCCCAGCGCCTCCTAGCACCCCCGTCACCTGGCCTTGACTTTCGAGGATGAGGCGCGCCAAAGGCCTCTGCCTTCCTCAAGGAGCCACCATGCTGAAGCAGTTCATGAAGAAGCTACTGATGTTGACGGGCCTGTGGGCGCTCGTGCTTGCGGCGCCTCAGGCCAGCGCGGGCCCGCTGGATGGAAACAGCAGTGACGTGATGCTGCAGGGCTTCCACTGGTACTCGTACCAGACGTACCCGTGGTGGGGCATCATCCAGAACAACGCGGCCACCATGAAGAACTCCGGGTTCACCATGGTGTGGCTGCCGCCGCCCAGCGACGCGGCCTCCAACGAGGGCTACCTGCCCCGCCGGCTCGAGCTGCTGGACAGCAAGTACGGCACCCGGGCGAACCTGGTCAGCGCCCTGTCCGCGCTGAACACCAACGGGGTGAAGCCCATCGCGGACATCGTCATCAACCACCGCGTGGGCACCTCCAACTGGGCGGACTTCACCCAGCCCACGTGGGGCTCGAACGCGGTGTGCCGTGGGGACGAGTGGACGGGCGCCACGGGCAACTCCGATACGGGCGACGGCTACGGCGCCGCGCGCGACATCGATCACACGCAGACGTACGTGCAGGACAGCATCGTCAACTGGATGAACGGCTCGCTGAAGAGCGTGGGGTTCGCCGGGTGGCGGTATGACTACGTGAAGGGCTACAACGGCTCGTACGTGGGCTCGTACAACACCCGCACCGCGCCGTACTTCTCGGTGGGCGAGCTGTGGACGGACCTGGACCTGAACAACCCCAACCCGCACCGCCAGCTGCTGATGAACTGGATCGACGCGACGGGCGGCAGGTCGGCGGCGTTCGACTTCACCACCAAGGGGCTGCTGCAGCAGGCGGTGCAGTACAACGAGTTCTGGCGGCTGAAGGACTCGGGGGGCGCGCCGGCGGGAGCCATTGGCTGGTGGGCGGCCAAGTCCGTCACCTTCATCGACAACCACGACACCGGCCCGAGCAACCCGAGCGGTGGCCAGAACCACTGGCCGTTCCCGAGCGACAAGATCCTCCAGGGGTACGCCTACATCCTGACCCACCCGGGCATCCCCTGCGTGTACTGGGTGCACTTCTTCGACTGGGGCACGGCGAACCAGAACGCCATCAAGACGCTCATCAACATCCGCAAGTCCAAGGGCATCACCAGCACCTCGGCGGTGAGCATCCAGGCGGCGGACAGCTCGAAGTATGCCGCCATCATCACCGGCACCTCCGGCAAGGTGGCCATGAAGATCGGCTACGGCGCCTGGTCCCCGACGGGCACCTGGACGCTGGCCACCTCCGGCACCAACTACGCCGTCTGGACGCAGTAGCCTGAAGGGCCTCGGGCGCCGGCACTCAGGAGTCGTCTTCCTCGCTGGCGTCCGCGGCCTCGGGCTTGCCGCTGAGGAGCCGATCGATCTCCGCCTGCGCCGCGGAGGCCTGCTCCGGAGAGAGGCGCTTCGCCGCCTGCATCTGCTCGATGATCCAGTGGGCCCGCTTCTTCAGGGCCTTGGAGCCGGATTTCGGAGAGCGCTTCCTCGGGGCCGGTAGCATCGCCGCGAGGATTGCGCCCTGGCCCACGGTGAGGCTCACGGTGGGCACGCCGAAGTGCTCCCGCGCTCCGGCCTCGAGGCCGTAGACGCCATCGCCCCACTCCACCACGTTCAGGTAGAGGGCGAGGATGCGGCTCTTGGGCAGCGCCTCCTCGAGCCGGTGGGCCAGGATCAGCTCCTTGCCCTTGCGCAGCAGGCTGCGATCCGTGGAGAGCCAGAGGTTCTTCGCGAGCTGCTGGGTAATGGTCGAGGCGCCCCGCCCCAGCTTCCCCTGCTTCCACGCCTCCTCCATGGCCTTCTCCAGCTCGGCCGTGTCCACGCCCTCGTGGAGGAAGAAGCTCGCATCCTCCGACGTCAGCACCGCGGAGACGACGTGCTTGGGCACGTTCGACAGGGACACCCAGGACTGGCGCCGCCGGGGCTTGCGTCCTGCGTCGCGGGCCTCGGCCGCGCGCTGCTCGATGAGCGCCGTGGTCTCCGGGTTCTGCTTCAGCAGGGGCTCCGCGCTGGGGAGCGTCAGGTACTCGTAGGCGGTGAAGCCCACCATCCCCAGCAACACCAGCCCTGCCAGCCGGCGCCGCCAGGGCGAACGCCGCCTTCCCACCGAGGGTGATACCTCGCGCTTCGAATCGCCTGGGTCTGGCCTGTCACTGCCCATACGGGCCCATCTACCTCGAAACGGCCGGCGGTGCCTCGGGCGCGCGGGCCCGGGCCCACCGCTCACGCAGGGTGCGGAAGGTGATCGAGTAGCGCGTCTCCTTCACCGCGGGGATGCTGTGCTGCCACTGGCTGCGGGCCGCCCCGCTGAGGACGTAGGCCGAGCCCGGCGCGAGCTCCACCTCATAGGTCCGGCGCTCCTCGCCCTGGCCGCGCTGGAAGCGCATCCGGCACGCGCTGCCCAGGGAGACGCCCACCACGCTCGGCCCGAACATGGGCGCGTCCCGGTGCCAGCCGATGGTGGCCCCCGGCGTGTACTCGCTCAGGAGCGCCTCCACCAGCCGCTCCGGCGCCTCTCCCATCAGCTCCGCGCACCGGGCCCTCAGCGGAAGCAGAGAGTCCGGGATGGCGGGCCCCGGCTCCACCTGCCAGCTCTCGTACCCGTAGAGCCAGCCGAAGTGCGCCGTGCGCCGCCGAGCCACCTGGCCCCGCATCCGGATCTCCGCGTAGGGCGCTGCCCGCACGTGCTCCAGCAGGCCGCGCTCCGCCGTCTCGGAGAGGAACCCCGGCAGGTAGAGGAGCCCCTCGGGCCGTTCCTGTTCCGCTCGTGCCATGGCTTCAAAACGCCAGAGGCCCCACCGCTCTTCCAGCGGGGAGGCCTCCGGACTCTCGAACCGGGGCCTTCCGCCCCGCTCGGATTACAGGAGCTTCATCAGCTCCGCGCGCTTGGCCTTGTACTCCTCATCCGTGAGGACGCCCGCGTCGAGCAGCTCCTTCAGCTCCTTCAGGCGCTGCGCGGGGGTGCGGGTGTCGGCCGGAGGAGCCGCCTCGGCCGCCGGGGGAGAAGCCTGGCGCTGCTGCTGGTTGTTGTTCATGAACATCTGGGCCATGCCCATGCCCATGCCCATGCCCATGCCCGCCATGGCGCCATCGGAGCCGCCGCCACCGCCCTTGGCCATGCCCTCGGCCGCGCCCAGCATCGCCTGGCCCTGCGCGTACTGCTGGAAGCCGCCGGCCGCGCGCGAGTAGGCCATGTCCTTGGAGAACTTCTTGAGCGTCGCCTCGTCCTCTTCCTTGATGCTGATGTGGAAGTTGCCCAGGCGCACCACCGTCAGCCCGTAGCTGTCGATGTGCGGCTTCACGCCGGAGATCACCTCGGTCTCGATCTCCTCGGTGTACGCGCCGCTCGTCACGTCCAGCAGCGCCCAGCGCTTCTTCACCAGCAGCTCGGCGATGCGATCCTTGGTGACCTTGAGGACCTGGTTCTTGAACCAGCCCAGGAAGTCCTCGTTGCTGGAGCGGCCCATGCCCACCAGGCCCACCACCAGCTTCTCCGGCTCCGTCACGCGGATGGAGAAGTCGCCGTACACCATGGTGCCGATGCCCAGGCCCGTCTCCGGATCCCTCACATCGCCGATGGGGCCGCCGAACTTCACGCCCGGGTGCTCGCGCGTGGAGACGAAGAAGACCTCCGTCATGAACATGTTGCCGCCGGTGAAGCCCTCCAGCAGCCGCGACAGGAAGGGGATGTTCTTGCTGTCCAGGGTGTGCCGCCCCGGCCCCAGCTTGCCCTCCACCTTGCCGTCCTTGACGAAGAGCGCGATCTCGTCAGCGTCCACGGTGAGCTGGGTCAGCATCCGGATGTTCTTCTCCGGATACTTGTAGATGATCTCACCCTTGGCTTCGTCCGCCCGGGCAATGAAGTTGCGCTTCGCCTCGCCCTTGATCGAATCGAATAGACCCATCGTGCTCGCTCTGCCTCCGTGCAAACTGCGTCACCTATCCAAACCCACGCCGCCCCGTATTCCATACGGATAGCGGCCAGAGCGATTCCATGCTCGCCCTTCGGCAGGTGTTCTGTCCCCGCAACATGCCAGTTTTACTAGAGCTTGACCAGCCAACCCGGCGAGGGCTCGTGCGCCCTGGGGGTTAACCCCAGCGGCTGATGAGCCGCTCCCGGTCGAGCAGGCGGATGCTGGCCACCAGGAGCACGGCATCCAGCAGGAGCACCACGGCGCCCTGCACGGCGTAGTAGCCCATGCCGGCGGTGAGCAGGCCCGCCACCTGGCCGCCCACCAGCCCCACCAGCGGGAGCACCACGAGCGCGGAGAGCTGCTGGGCGGTGCGGGCCTCGGACACGCGCGCGGAGATGAGCACCGCCACCCCGTTGCCGAAGAAGGCGAACAGGGGCGCCAGCACGAAGATGCCGAACGTCCACAGCGTGTTGGGCATCAGCGGCCCCTTCACCAGCGGCCACGCCACCACGTCCACGCCGATGCAGAAGAGGATGAAGGCCACCCAGGAGATGCCCACCGCGGGCACCAGCGAGGCCAGGCTCTTGCCGGCCACCAGCTCGGCGGCCGTCACCGGCGAGGCCAGCAGCGGCTCCAGGGTGCGCCGCTCCTTCTCCCCCGCCACGCTCTGCGAGGAGATGAGGATGGGGACGAAGACGGGCATCACCAGGAACATGCCGAACCAGTCGGTGAGCGTCCGGTCGATGAGGAAGCGCGCCGCGTTGGCCCCCAGCGGCAGGGCCCGGTCGTAGTACTGGGCGATGACGCGCAGGTTCGGATCATCCGGCCGCTGCACGTACGTCCACACCACGCCGATGGGCACGAAGATGAACACCAGGGGCAGCACCGTCATGGACAGCAGCAGCCCCACGTTCTTGCGCAGGTCCAGGAAGTCCTTCCAGAAGACCGCCAGCGCCCGCCTCGGCCTGAACGCCATGCTCAGCCCCTCCCCTGCCGGATCAGCTCCAGGTACACCTCTTCGAGCGGCCGGTTCGCGGGCACGGCGCTGTGCACCCGCGCCCCCGCGCCCACCAGGCACGCCAGCACATCCGGCGCCTGCCTGTCGTCGGAGAGCATCACCTTCAGGCGCTCACCCTCGCTCAGCACGTTGGGGGAGAAGGGCAGCGCGGCCAGCGCTGGGCGGAAGCGCTCGGCGTCCCCCTCCACGCGGATGTCCAGGGCCTGCCCCGCGCGCCGCAGCTCGCTCAGCGGCGCCATGGCCAGCAGCCGGCCCTGGATGATGGCGGCCCGCGTGCACAGCCGCTCCACCTCCGCCAGGTTGTGCGAGCACAGGACGATGGTGCGCCCCTCGGTGGCCAGCTCCGCCACGGCGTCGCGCACGGTGCGGGCGGACTCGGGATCCAGGCCGGAGGTGGGCTCGTCCAGGAAGATGACCTTCGGGTCGTGCACCAGCGTGCGGACGATGGCCAGCTTCTGGCGCATGCCCTTGGAGAAGCTGCCGCACGGCTCGTCCGCGCGCCCGGCCAGCCCGAAGCGCTCGAGGTAGGCGAGTGCGCGGGGCCACGCCGCGGCCTCGTCCAGCTCGTGCAGCTTCATGAAGAAGCGCAGGTTCTCCCGAGCGCTCAGCCGGTCATAGAGCCCGGGCTGCTCGGTGAGCAGGCCCACGGTGCGCCGCAGCTCCTCGCCGTGGGTGCGCACCGAGTAGCCCCAGACGAAGGCCTCGCCCTCGGAGGGCTGGAGCAGCCCGGTGAGCATGCGCACCGTGGTCGTCTTCCCGGCGCCATTGGGGCCCAGCAGGCCGAACACCTCGCCCGAGCGGACCTCGAACGTCAGCCCCTCGACCGCTGTCCGCCCGCCGAAGCGCTTGGCGAGCCCCTGGACCTGGATGCCGCTCAATCGACGGCCACCAGGACGAACTTGTTGTTGATGTCGCGGTCGATGATGGTGATGCGCTTGTCGGGGCCCACCGCGCTGGAGAGCGTGGGCAGGCGGGCCTGCTCCACGAGCACCCACTCGCGGCCGGGCGGGGAGACGAAGTTGCGCAGGCGCACGTTGGCGTCCCCCACGCGGAACTGCTCCACCGTGTTGCGCGAGTAGAAGGTCTCCCCGCGCCAGTTCATCTGGAACGCGGCGATGGGCTCGCCTGGCCTGTGCTGGCGGTAGTAGCGCCAGAACAGATCCCGCTGCGTCCAGTGGTGGGACAGCTTCACCCAGTGGTTCCAGTTGAACCAGCACGCGAAGCACAGCGCGAACGTCCAGAAGACGCCGAAGAGCATCACCCGCGACTGCTTGAGCGCGGCCACCACCGCGAGCGTGCCAGCGGCGGCGAAGGCAAAGCCCAGGACCTTCCTCACGTTCACCGGCTCCATCATCGCCCGGAGCAGCACGTCCGTGCCCAGCGGCCTGGCAAAGCCCGCCACGGCGAGCCCGCCGCCCACCAGCACCCAGCAGGCGGCGAAGATGAGGCCCCAGGTGCGCCCCTCCTTCTTGCCGCGCAGCACCTCCCAGCCGCTGAAGGCTCCCGCCGCCACGACGGCCAGGCCGACCAGCCCCATGGCGGACACCTGCCCGTCGGTGCCCATCGCCCAGAGGATCGCCCCTCCGCTCAGCACCGTCAGGATCGCGGCGGTGCGAGACCCGGAGCGCTCCTTGGGAGCCTTGACCGCGGTGTTCGTGCCCTGGGTGTCCGGAGCCTTGGCCTCCGGAGCCTTGGCCTCCGGGGCCTGGACCTCCATGACCGCCGTCGGGGCCTGCGTGGCAAGCGCCTGCTCGGGCTTGGACTCGGGCGGTGTGGCCTCCACGGTGGCGGTGGCTGGGGTGGCAGTCGCTGGGGCGGCGATGGCCTGGGCGTCCGGGCCCGGAGCGCTCGTGGCGTCCTTGGCCTTCTTGTCGTCGCCCTTGGGGAGGAACGCCTCCGCCGCGAGGTACAGGCCCAGCGCCAGCAAGCCGAGCGTCACCAGATCGCCGATCCACAGCGCCCGGGACGAGAACATCGCGATGGGCTTGGTGACGAGCTCCGTGGGATACGGGCGGTCGTAGTTGTAGACGAAGAGATCCGTGAAGTTCTTGGGCGTCTCCGCCAGGTCTTTGCCCACCAGGATGAACAGCACGAGCCCGAAGAGCAGGCTCACGGCGTGCTCGGCGGGCCCGTCCTTCCACAGCCGGTCGATGAAGAGCGCGATGAGGATCGCCAGCCCGGGGAGGATGGGGAACACGTAGTGGTGGAACTTCGTGGCGCTGGAGGCCAGCAGCCAGAAGCTGAAGGCCACCCACAGCACGGCCAGCAGCGCCAGGTGGTCCGCCTTCGAGGCCGAGCGCAGCTTCAGCCGCGACACGGCGGCAAACGCGCCCGGCAGCAGCGCCACCCACGGGAAGATGGCGAAGCCGCCCTGCTCGATGAAGTAGATGAAGGTGCCGCCCGGCGTGGTGGTGTGCACCCCCGCCGTGAGCCGGTTCAGGTGGTCGTGGATGAAGAAGCGGTAGAAGAAGCCCTTGCCCTCGTCATCCACCTCGTTGAAGAGGCTGAGGGTGAGGTACCAGGGCACCGCCACCGCGCAGAACACCAGGAAGCCGGTGCCCAGCCGCATCCGGAACATCTGCCCCCAGAGCACGGGCATGGGCTTGGTGCCCTCGCGCACCTCCTTGCGGAAGCTGCGGCTCCACAGCCAGCGCAGGTGCTCCAGCGCCGCGGCCCAGCTCCAGGGGATGACGGCCAGCAGCGCGTAGAGCAGCAGGAAGGCGGCCGGCAGCACCCCCAGGAGCCCCTTGGCCAGCACGGACAGCCCCAGGAAGACATAGAAGGCGTACCACCAGGCGCTGCGGTGCTTCGTCGTCTCATCGAGCTGGCCGATGAACGCGCACGCCATGGCGCACATCATGCTCGTGACGAAGGGCGTATCCGTCACCGTCTGCCGCGTGAGCAGGAAGTAGAGCGGCATGGTGACGAGCACGAAGCCCGTGGCCAGCCCCGCCCGCATATTCACCACCCGGGCCACCGCCAGCGACAGCAGCGCTACCGCGGTGGCGCTCAGCAGGGCGAAGGGCACGCGCATGCCCCACTCGGTGTAGAGGCCCAGCTCGCCCGTGCCGCGCAGCGCCCCCACCAGCTGCATCCCCAGCGCCTGCATCCACATCGTCATGGGCGGCTTGGAGAAGAACCACGCGTTCTCCCACCAGGGGAACACGTAGTCGCGGCGCACCACCATCATCCGCGCCACCTCGCCGTAGTGCGTCTCCCAGGGGTCCCACAGCCCCACCGCCCCCAGGTAGGGCAGGAACACCACCAGCGCCAGGCCGCCCGTCGTCAGCAGCACCCGGAGCGTCAGCGGCAGCGCCTTCCAGCGCTGGAGCCACTTCTCCTGGAGCAGCTCCTTGCCGATGAGCTCCTCGGCGAAGCCCTCTGGGGTCTGCTCCTGCTGCGGCTTCTGCTCCTGCTGTTGCTCGCCGTCACTCGCCACGGAAAGGGATGCCTCCGTCTGGGTCCGGCCCGCCTACATCCCGGGCCGCGGCCTTATACCCCCCGTGCCGCCCCGGGTCGACCTCCGCCGGGTGTGCCGTTACCGCGTCACGGGTGCCGTGCATTGTGCCGGATGCTGCACACCGGTGCGCACCAAACCCGCGAAAGCTCGCTCTGCGAGCGGGGGCACGCCGTTTGAAGAGGCCTGAGCGGGCAGGCCCCGCCCGAAGCGGGGTCCGATGTGGGAGGCGCGATGATCATCCAGGCAGCAGCGCTGGGGTGGGCCCTCTTGCTCTCGCAGGTCGAGGGTCAGGAGAAGGCTCCCCAGCCGGAGACGCAGCAGGCAGGGAAGGATTCAGCGGAGGACTCGAAGCGGGAGCGCCTCCAGGGCTCCGGGGACAGGCCCGAGGAGCCGGCCCGCTCGGGGACCGACCTGACGGGGCTGCTGACGCCGGAGGAGCCGAGGCCCGCGCTGCGCTACGACCAGCCGATCCTCTGTACCAAGCTGCCGCCCACCCAGCAGGTGCCCTCGGGGGAGTACCGGATGCAGTGCGACCCGGCGACGCGGCGCTGCCTCATCGCCCCGGCCAACGAGCTGGACTCGGACGGCCAGGAGCTGGACCGGCCCCTGCTGCGCACCTCGTACTGTGACCGCTCCGAGGCGAGCGCCAACGTGCGCGTGCAGGAGGGGTACCGCTTCGTCCCCTCCGTCGCCGAGTCCCCGCCGGGCTGGTACCGCGACGAGCAGGGCCGGGTGATGCAGTTCAACTTCGATCTGCACCGGCGCTTCTACCTGGGTGGAGCGTGGGCCCCGCTGTTCCGCAATGGCCAGGGCACGGAGACGGATCGCATCCGGGTGGACTTCGGCATCCAGACCGAGTTCCCGGGCGGCTCCGAGGACAACCGGCTGCACCGCGTCACGCTCCTGGAGACCGAGGTCTACCTGGGGGAGCCGAGCCTGGACGTCACGCTGGTGCGCTACGACTTCAACGTCGAGCGCACGGTGCCGCTCTTCCGCATCACCACGTTCTTCGGCAAGCCGCGCCGCCTCGACCTGGGGCTCAACCTGGGCGCCTGGATGGAGGCGCTGCACCAGGAGACGATCGAGCGCGAGGACTCCGAGCTGAGCCTGCTCACCTGGGGCGCCGTGCACGGGACGCTGGACGTGTGGCACTCGAAGGACCTGGTGTCCTACGTGCGGTTCCGCGGCGGGCCGTCCTTCGAGCGCGACCGCACGCACGGCCTGAACATGTTCGTGCCCACCGCGGTGTTCGAGGGGAACATCACCCTGGACACGGACGGCTTCCACCACCTGCTGTTCTCCGCCGAGGCGGAGAAGGTGCTGCTCGATGACCCGGTGGACGGCCGCCCGCTGCACCCCGAGCGGCTGAAGCTCCGCGCGGGCTACGAGCTCATCCTGCTGGCCATCAACGATCAGCCGTTGAGCCTCGTGGCCGATGGGCGCGGCGCCTGGCGCAGCGACATCCCTCATGTGGCTGGGAAGTGGGAGTGGTCCGCCAACGTGGGTCTGAGGGCCTCGCTGTGGGCTCCGGCGCGCCGGAGCGCTCCGCTGGCCAGCGCTCGCTAGGGAAAGAACGGCATGCTCTCGCTCGGACTGGCCGCCCTGCTGTTCGCCCTACCCCCTGGCTCTCAGGGGACGGAGGCGGCTCCCACGCCGCCTCAGGTGGACGAGTGCGTCATGGAGACCGACGCGGGGGATCGCTTCCCCACCTGCTTCGATCCGGGCAATGCGCTGTTGCTCGGGACGGGGCTGCAGGTGCGGGACGGGGTGGCGCTGCCCACCTTGCAGGCGGGGATCCTCCTGCGGACCGAGCGCAACAGCCGGAGCAAGGGCACGCTCTGGTTCAACACCCACCGCATCCTCGTCACCGAGGCCACGCCAGGCAACGTGCGGCGCGGGCTGAGCACCACCCTCTACGAGGGAACGTACCGCCGCCACCTGGAGGAGGGCTTCATCCTCATCCCCACCTCGCGGCCCATCCGCGTGCCCTTCCCGTTCGACGTGACGCTGGCGGTGCGGGCGGGCCACCTGGAGCGGCGCGTCTGGGAGGGCCCGGGGCTGACGGTGGAGACGGGGCGGGCGGCGCTGCTGCTGGATCCGGTGCGCTCGGTGAGCGGGCGGCTGTGGCTGGGGTTCGGCCCCGCGGCCAGCCACTCGCTGCGGCGCCTGCCGGATGGGACGCTGGAGCACGAGGTGTCGCCGTTCACGTCCGCGGTGCTGGAGACCGGGTACGAGACGGCGGACGGTTGGTGGACGGTGCGCGCCTCGGGGCTGGCGGGGTGGATCAACAGCTTCGAGGGCGAGCGGCGCTTCCGGGCCCGCGCGGACGCGAGCATCGAGCGCATCCTGTTCGCCCTGAATGATCAGCCCCTGTGGCTCCAGCTCTATGGAACCTACGCATATAAGGATGTGGGGCTGGCGCGGCAGACGGAGTGGACGGCGGGCGCGCGGCTCCTGGTCCGGACGTTCAGCGCGCTGTGAGCGCGAGCCCCTATAGCGTCAGCCGGAGCGAACCGACGAGCTGATCGTTCCGCCCGAAGTAGCCCAGCGGGCTGTAGGGCTTGCCGGCGTAGACCTCCGCCGCGAGCCCCACGCTCAGGTGCTCCGTGAAGCGCCAGCCCACCCGGGGGGCGAGCACGAAGGAGCGTTGGATGGGCTCGAAGGCGCCGCGGAACCCTACCTCCCAGTCGCTCCCGCGGGGGGCATAGCGCACCTCCGCCACCAGCAGGTGGAGGAAGGCGGTCCGCGCCTGCCCGCGCGCGGTGCCGGGCTCCAGCAGCACGAGCAGCTCGCCGGCCTCCACGCGCGGGATGGCGAGCCCCAGCCATGTCACGGAGTAGAGGAAGTCGGAGTCCTCCGCCTGGGACACGCCGAGCACCCAGGTCGCCACGGGCTTGCGCAGGGGGTGCAGCCGCTCGCCGAAGAACGTCTGCGCGGGGCTGAAGCCCACGTCCACGTCGAGCTGCGCCGGGCCCAGCAGCGCGGTCGCCTCCAGCCCCAAGACATGCTGCCGCGCATAGCGGCCTGTCACCAGCGTCTCTCCCGCGCGCAGCCGCTCCTGCACCGAGAGCAGGAGGGCTGTGTCCGGAGCCTCGCCCCGCTCCTGGGCGCGCAGCACGGCCTCCAGCTCCGGATCCAGGCGCACCTGCGGCAGCTTCTCGTTCGCCCACACCCACGAGCCGCCCACGCGGACGCCTCGGACCTCGGACGTCACCCGGAGCCCCACGTCCCCGAGCCACGGGAATGCCTCCGGCCGCTCCGTCTCCAGGAGGTGGGGCTGCAGCGCATCCTCAATAGAGGGATCGACCGTGAAGGGGAGGCTCACACCGAGCCCCGGCTGGAAGAGCGCCTCGTCCTGGCCGAAGACGCTGTAGCGGTGAGGGGTGAAGAAGGGCACCCACGCCGCGGTGAGCGTGAGCGGCCCTACGTCGCCCAAGGCCCGAGCGGCGAAGACCGGCAGCTTCGCGTCCTCCGGCTCGGTGAGGACGAAGCTCTCGCGCAGCTCTCTCGGGTTGAGGATGTCCGTGGGCGCGAAGGCCGCGTTCGCCCCGAAGGCCAGCGTCTGCTGGCCCACCCGTACGTCCACGTGCGGCGTGTAGAGGTCCAGGAACGCCTCGCCGAGCGTGGGCTCGAAGAAGGCCTTGCCGCGCTCCAGGCCGCGCTCGGCACCCGCGCGCCAGAGGGCCCGCCCTTCGACGAGCAGCCGCAGCGAGGGCGAGAGCTTCACGTCCGTGGCGAGCGACGCCTGCCCGCGCGCGTCCACGACATGCTCGGAGAGTCCATCGCTCCGCTGGGGCTCGAAGCCGGTATCCACGCCCGCGAGGAGACGGAGGGCCCCAGTCACCTGCACGGTGGGGCCGGCTACGAGCGCGGGGGCAGCCTCTTCGAGCGAAGGTGGAGCTGGCTCGAAGGCGTCGACGCCCTTCCCCGCCCCTTCAGCCTCCCCGGGCCCGGCGTCAGGCACGAACTCCTCGAGCCCGGCCCCTCCATCCGGAGCGTCCGGCGCAGGGCTCCCGCCCTCCTGCCCAGAGGCCAGCGCGCTCCCGGACAGGAGCGCGAGGCCGAGTGCAAGCTCCCGGATCAACCGCGCTCGAGCGCCCGCTCGGTGAAGGCTTCGTCACCGAGCTGCGCCTCCTCGAGTTGCAGGACCTCGATCGTCGTCACGGAGCCGGTCTGCAGGTTCTCCATGGAGGCGCGGGCAGCGATGACGCGGTCCTTGAAGCGCTTGAGCGCGGCGGCCCGGTACACCTTGAAGGGCTTGCCCTCCTTATCGGTGTACTCGACCTGGGTGGGTACATAGGTCTCCTGGTCCACGAAGACCTTCACCTCTCCATAGGGAGAGTCCGCGCCGGCCTTGCCCACCAGCACCCAGGCGAGGCGATCCAGCACCTTGGACTCGCCCACCTTCTTCATCACGTCGTCGCTCTCGCCACCCGTGCCGCCGAGGTCCGCGTAGGAGAAGTCCGTGTCCATGAAGGCCTGGCCCCGCTGCGTGCGCGCCACCTTCCGCACCCGCTTGAGCTTCGGCAGGTACAGGGAGAGCTCCGCCGCCTCGCCCTTGGCCCCCTCCACCGTGAGGATGGCCACCCCCGCCACCCCGGCGGGCTGCTGGAAGCGCACGAGCGAGTGGGTCTTGTCACCGATCTTCTTCGCCGCATTGGTGACGACCTGCTCCTTGCGCTTGCCGTCCTTGCTCACGGTGGTGAGCTTGAGCTGGGCGCTCAGGCCCAGCAGGTTGAGGGCACCGCGCTCGCGGCTCTTCCGGGCGATGTCCGCCGCGGACTCCTCGGCGCGCGCCGGCAGGAACGCCAGCAGGGCTACGGCAAGAGCGACACGGCACAGCGGGGGCTGGATCTTCCACATGCCCGGAACTCTACCGGCCTCCCGCCTTCACCGTCGCGCGCAACGCGGCCTCTGCCGCGCGCAGCCTCGGATCCTGCGGATCCACGCGCCGCGCCTCCTCCAGCCGCAGCAGCGCCTGCTCGGTGTTCCCCCGCGCCAGCTCGCACCTCACGCCCGCCTCCAGCGCGGCCGTCTCCGAGGGCCCATACACCCGCGCCTCCTCGGCCGCGTGGCACCCCTCCTCCACATGGCCCGACTCGAAGAGCGCCCGCGCCAGCTCCACCCGCGTCGCCACCTGGGAGGGCGCCAGCCGCAAGGCCTCGCGGAGCGGCTCCACCGCCTCCTCCTGCCGCCCCCACCGCCTCAGCGCCGAGCCCAGCTGCGCCAGCGGCTCACTCGCCCCCGGGACGAGCAGCGCCCTCGCCCTCGCCTCGCGCAACATCGAGGGCTCCTCCAGCCGCAGCTCCGCCACCATCCGATCCACCACCCGCGCATACCGCGGGAAGCTCCCAGGCCACGTGAAGACGAGCTGGTACACGAACTCCCCCCGCGGCACGAACAGCGCCCGCAGGTGCGTCACCCCCTCCGCTCCATGCAGCTCCGCCTGCACCTCCTGCGCACGCCTCCCGCTCACCCACGCGGGCTGCGGCCCCCGCACCTTCATGGGCCGACCCTCCGGAGCCGCCGCCTCGGGTGACAGCGCCGTCTCCTGAAAGTGCACCGCCTGCAGCCCGCCGTCCCCCGGCTCGCCGGCCTGGATGGCCTCCGCGACGAAGCTGGCGCGCCCCAACCCCGGCAGCCCGTTGGAGAAGGCCAGCCGGCCAAGCCGATCCGCCCCCTGGCGCCAGCTCGCCGGCATCGCCACCGACACCCCGAACGCGTCATCCCGCTCCACGCGCCACGTCGAGCGCCCGAGCACCCCCAGCCCCGCGAGGATTCCCGCCACCGCCACCACGCTCCCCGCGCGCAGCAGCCCCGCGCTCCTCGGCTCGCTCGCCGTCAGCCGCTCCGGCACCACGAAGAGCCCCACCAGCAGCCCCGAGGCGAACCCGCCCAGGTGCCCCGCGTTGTCCACGCCCACCGAGGTCCACCCGATCCACAGGAACACGAGCACCGTCGGCAGCACGCCCTCTCCCGCCATCCGCCGCGCCAGCGGAGACAGCACGGCGCGGTACCGGCGCCCCAGGACAATGAGCGCCCCCACGCAGCCATACGCCACGCCCGAGGCCCCCACGCTCACCTCCTCGGCCCACAGCAGCGAGCACGTCATCGTGGACAGCCCCGCCGCCACCAGCAGCGCCCCGTACTCCAGCCGCCGCCACGTGCTCTCCAGCACCGAGCCCACCGCCACCAGCACCAGCAGGTTGAGTCCCAGGTGCGCCCCGTCCCGATGCAGGAAGTTCGCGGTCAGCAGCCGCCAGGGCTCACCCGCCTCCGTAATAAGAGGCCCCACCTTCGCGCCGAAGCGGACCATCGCGTCCACGTCGAGCGGCCCCGCGGCGGCCGTCCGCAGGTAGATGACCAGCTGCACCAGCGCCAGGCCCAGCGTCACCCACGGCAGCCGGCCGAGCGGCCCTCGGGCCTCGGGGGCTGATCGCGGGCCTGCTGGGGGGGGCGGGGGAGCATTCATGCGGGTAGGTGCTCCTGCTCCCTCCCCCGGGAGATCGACCGATCGGCCACCTGTCCGATGGACAACGGTGACATCTTCCACTCACTCGTTCCGAAAACCGCTGTCATTTTCGGGGGATGCATGCCTTGTAACGGTTCCGCCCCTTCTGCTATAGCTGTAAGCGGATCTGACCCGTGCTGAAGCTCATCATCGAAGACGACGAGGGGCGCAAGACCGTTGTTCCCTTCGTGCGCGAAGAGATCACGATCGGCCGTCAGGAAGGCAACACCATCCGCCTGACGGAACGAAACGTGTCCCGCCGCCACGCTCGCCTCATGCGCCAGAACGGGCATGTTGTGGTGGAGGATCTGGGCAGTTCCAACGGCACTCGCATCAACGGCGAGCGCATCAGCGGCCAGTCGCCCGTCAAGGACGGCGATCTGATCCAGATCGGCGACTACGATCTGGCGCTGCAGAGCGACGCGGCCGCCGCCGCGCGCCCGCGCACCGTGACCGCCGAGCTGGAGCCCGGTGAAATGGACTCGTCCCCGTCCGAGCCCGAGACGGAGACGGAGACGCCCGTCGCGGAGCAGGAGGACGACGCCCCCGCTCAGAGCGCGGAGCAGCGCCGGCACTCCACCGCCATCATCAAGATGGATCAGGTGGAGGGCAACCGCTCCCGCAAGGTGCAGGACCTCGAGGCCGAGGATGCGCCCCGGCTCATGGTGCTGAGCTCCGAGTTCAAGGGCCAGGAGTACGCCTGCATCCGCACGGAGATGAAGATCGGCCGGACGGATGACAACGACATCGTCATCGACCACCGCTCGCTGTCGCGCACGCACGCCAAGCTCGTCCGCGAGGAGAACGGCGAGTGGCGCATCATCGACATGCAGTCGGCCAACGGGATGACGGTCAACGGTGACCCGTACGCCCAGGTCTCCCTGAACAGCGGAGACGTCATCGAGCTGGGCCACGTGAAGCTGCGCTTCGTCGGCGCCGGCGACGTGGCGGGTGCGCTCAGCGCGGGCGGACGCTCGAAGCAGCCCCTGGTGCTGGCGCTCGTGGCGCTGCTGTTGATCGGTGGCGGCGTCGCCTTCTTCCTCCTCAAGCCGGGCCCTGGCACCCCGGGCCCCGTGCAGCCGCCGCCTGGCCAGGTCGCCCTCCCGCCGCAGCCTCCCGAGACGGCGCCTCCCGAGCAGCCCAACCCGGGCGCCACGCCGGACGCGGACCAGAAGCTGGCCGAGCGCATCCAGCTGGCGCAGAAGGAGCTCGACGACGGCAACCTCGACAAGGCGGAGGACACCTTGCGCCCCGCCCAGAATCCGGACGGCTCGTGGCCGCAGGCGGCGCAGGCCCTGGCCGCGCAGATCGCCAGCGAGCGCAGGGCGAGCGACGCCATCGACGCAGCCCAGCGCGCCTTCGACGAGAAGAGGTACGACGAGGCGGAGACCCTCCTGAAGGCCGCCAAGGACTCCTCCCTGTTCGGCGCGAAGCGGGATCAGCTGCTGGATCGCATCGCCGAGGCGCGCAGGCTGGCCACCCGGCCGGAGCCGGGCGTCAAGCCGACGCCGACGCCGGTCACCCCCGTGAAGCCGGTTGTCGCCAATGCCGAGGAAGAGGCCTCCACCGCTCAGGCGGACGCCACCAAGCTGCTGAAGACGAAGCAGTATGTGGAGGCGCGCAACCGGGCCTCCCGGTGCATCGAGCTCTCACCCAACAATGCCGAGTGTCAGCTCATCATGGGCCTGACCTATGCCAACGAGAACGAGTGGACCAAGGCCACCCCGTTCTACACACGGTTCCTGGAGCTGGCACCGGATCACCGGCTCGCGCCGAAGATCCGGGACAGTCTGAAGCGACTGCAGCAGTAAGGCCAATAACCAAGGTCCCCAACCGCAGCGAGGAGAAGCTGTGCAGATTCGCATCTTGGTGGTCGATGACGAGCAGGACAACTGCGACTACCTGAAGCTGGTGCTGACCCGCGAGGGCTACGAGGTCGTCACCACCACGGATCCCACCCAGACGGTGGACATCCTGCGGGGTTCCGACTTCCACCTGGTCATCCTCGACATGATGATGCCGCAGATGTCCGGGACGGAGGTGCTGGAGCACATCCGCAAGTACGACACGGACGTGGCGGTGATTGTCGCCACGGCCTACCCCACGGTGGACACGGCGGTGGCCTCGCTCAAGGCGCAGGCCTCCGACTACGTGAAGAAGCCGATGGAGCCGGATCAGTTCATCGCCGCGGTCCGCAACGCCCTTCAGAAGAAGGGCCTGTCCCAGGATCCCGAGGCGGATCTGCACCGCGCCATCGGCCGGGTCATCCGCGACGCGCGCAAGACGCAGGAGCTCACGCTCAAGCAGCTGGCGCGGCGCACTGGCCTGTCCGTGTCCCTGCTGTCGCAGATCGAGCGCGCCGAGTCCTCGGCGTCCATCTCGTCGCTCTACAAGATCGCCTCCGCGCTCCAGCTGCGCATGGGCGAGCTGTTCGGCGACACCTGAGCCGGAACCCCTGAGCCGCGCTAGCGGCCCTTGAAGGCGGGCGGGCGTTTCTCCAGGAACGCCGCCCTGCCCTCCTTGGCGTCCTCGCTGGCGAAGGCGGCGGCCCGCAGGGCCCGGGCCCTGGCGCGCTCCTCCTCCCCGAGCGCCGGCCGGCCCAGCAGCCCGAACACCTCCTTCATCCCCGCCACGGCCAGCGGCGCGTGCGCGGCCAGCGTCTGGCACAGCGCCAGGGCACGCGCCTCGGCATCCTGCGCGGGGAGGCACTCGTCCAGCAGGCCCCAGGCGAGCGCGGTCTCCCCGTCCAGCTTGCGCGCGGTGAGGAAGAGGGAGCGGGCCCGGGCCAGGCCCACCAGCCGCGACGCGCGCGCCATGCCCTCCAGGGAGTACACGAGGCCCAGGCGCGCCGGCGGCATGCAGAAGACGGTGTCCGGAGTCCCCACGCGGAAGTCGCAGGCGCTCGCCAGGTCGAACCCCGCGCCGAAGGCCGCCCCCTGCACCAGCGCCACGCTGGGCACCGGGTGGCGCTCCAGGCGGGAGAGGAACGCCATCAGCGGCTCGTCCGGCAGGCGCCCGTCCGGCGCCGGGGGCCCCAGGTTCGTCAAATCATAGCCGGAGCAGAAGGTGCCCCCCGCCCCACGCACCAGGAAGGCGCGCACCTGGGGAGGCGTCGTGAGCGCCGAGTCCAGCAGCCCCAGGAGGCGGTCATCCAGCGCGTTCTTCCGCGCCGGGTGGGACAGCGTCAGCACCCGGACGCCGTCCTCGCGATCCTCCACCTCCACCGTGGGCTGCTGCATGGCCAGAGGTCCGCGGCTAGCCGAGCACCACGAGGACATCGCCCTCGTTGACCGCCTGGGCCTCCTTGCAGCGGATCTCCTTCACCGTGCCACCGTCGGTGGCCTCCACCGGCATCTCCATCTTCATGGACTCGAGGATGACGAGGGTGTCCCCCGCGCTGACCGTCTGGCCAACCTTCACCTCGATCTTCCACACGGTCCCGGTGATGTGCGCCGCCACGTCCGCCATACGGTGTTGCCTCCTCGCGCGCTTCGAGCGCCGATGTTGGAAGGATTCCCTGCCGCGCGCAGCCTACGGCCTCGCGTGGTTCTCCAGGAAGCGCGTATCCAGCTGGCCGGCCTGGAAGGCCGGATCCCGGAGGATGCGCAGGTGCAGGGGGATGTTCGTCTTGATGCCCTCGACGCGGAAGCTCTCCAGCGCCGCGATGGAGCGCTCGATGGCCTGCGCGCGTGTGGCGCCGGAGACGATGAGCTTGGCGATCATCGGATCGTAGTTCGGCGTGACGGTGTTGCCCTCGGCATAGCCCGAGTCCAGGCGCACGCCCTCGCCCGTGGGCGGCACGTACACCTTGAGCGGCCCGGGGGACGGGAAGAACTTCACCGGATCCTCCGCGTAGATGCGGAACTCGAGCGCCGCCCCGCGCCGCTTCACGTCCTCCTGGCGCACGGTGAGCTGCTCCCCGGAGGCGATGCGCAGCTGCCAGCCGATGAGATCCAGCCCCGTGGTCAGCTCCGTCACCGGGTGCTCCACCTGGAGCCGGGCGTTCATCTCGATGAAGTAGACGTTGCCGTCCGAGTAGAGGAACTCCACCGTGCCTGCGTTGGCATAGCCGAAGGCCTTGGCCGCCGTCACCGCCGCGGTGAAGAGCTTCTGGGCCAGCTCCGGGTTCTTCCCGTCCGCGAACAGCGGCGAGGGCGCCTCCTCCACCACCTTCTGGTGGCGGCGCTGGATGGAGCACTCGCGCTCCAGGCAATGGATGAGGTGGCCCTGGTGATCGCCGAGGATCTGCACCTCGATGTGGCGCGGCGCCGGGAAGTAGCGCTCCAGGTACACGCCCTCGCGCCCGAAGGCCGCCTTCGCGCGATCCGTACACTGGCGGAACACCTTCTCCAGCTCGGCCGGGTCCTTCGCCGCCGCCATGCCGATGCCGCCGCCACCGCCCGCGGCCTTGCAGAGCACCGGGTAGCCGATGCGCTCGGCCGCCGAGACAGCGCTGCCCACATCCGGCACCACGTCCTCGGTGCCCGGCACCACCGGCACGCCCGCGGCGGCCACCAGCTTGCGGGCCTGGCTCTTGTCCTTCATCCGCTGCATCGCCTCGGGCGGGGGGCCCACGAAGGTGATGCCGGCCTCCGTGCAGGTGCGGGCGAACTCCGCGTTCTCCGACACGAAGCCATAGCCCGGGTGGATGGCCTGGGCGCCCGTCTTCTTCGCCGCCTCGAGGATGGCGGGGATGTTGAGGTAGCTGTCCTTGGCGGGCGCGGGGCCGAGGCGCACCGCCTCGTCCGCCTCCTTGACGAAGGGCAGGTCCGCGTCCGCATCCGAGTAGACGGCGACAGTGGAGATTCCCATGCCCCGGGCGACGGCTCCGATACGGCGGGAGATCTCACCTCGGTTGGCAATGAGCAGCTTCTTGAACATGGCTGTAGACCCCGGCTCGCGAAGGGCGGCCAACCTAGTCTCCGCCCCCTGCCCTGACAAGCAGCCAACCCAGGAGGCAGGACAGGCCTGTACAGGGTTGTACAGCCACGTCGCACCGTTGCGGCGGCCCGGGCCGCTGGCGTACCTTGCCTGCACCTTGAAGCGGAACGAGACAGGTGGCACCGGGACGGTGGTGGATCTCCAGGGAGCCCGGCGCGAGCGGAGGCTGGACCTCTATCGCGCGCGGCTGGCCGATCGCATGGCGGACAACCGCGTGACGCTGGAGACGCTCTACCAGGGTGGCACCCTCTTCTCTCCCGAGGGCACCCGCCAGGGCCGCGCCCTGCTGAAGGCGCGCCAGTTGCTGCAGCGCGTCAACACCCTCGTCGAGCTGCTCTCCGGTGAGGGCGTGACGCCGCCGCCCCGCCTCCCCGAGCGTGTCGAGGAGGTCTACGAGGAGCTGGACACGCTGCTCGCCCGGAGCGACGCGCTGTCCGGCCGGGATGGGGCGAGCGTGGCCCGCCTCCCGCGCCGCTAGCGAAGCCGAGCCTCCCCCCAGCACGATGGCCAGCTGAGCGGCGGCAACATCCCGCATCCACGGCGAGCCGGTCGCCCTCGCCCCCTGAGACGACTCGAGGCACCTCTCGCACTCAGGCGGGAGGTGCCTCAGTTTTTTACGGCCCCTTCGCTACGGCTCAGGGCATCTCGGTCTGGCCCTGCCGCCGCAGGAACGTGGGGATGTCGAACTGATCCTCGTCCATCGGCAGCGCGGCATCCTTCACCACCGTGGTGCGCGGGGGCTGGGTGATCGCCTTGTTCTCCGGGGAGGACAGGGTGCGGCCGCCGGCCTTGGCGGGCACCAGGCTGGCCACCTCCTCGCGCGCCGCGGTGAGCACCGAGGGCGACGGGCGGCTGACGAGCGGCACCGGCGTGGCAGGCACCGACACCACGCGCTGCGGCTGCCGGGCATCCCGGTGCACGAAGCCGGTGGCGATGATGGTGATCTTCACCTCGTCGTTGATCTCCTCGTCGATCAGCGAGCCGAAGATGATCTCCGCCTCGCTGTCGGCGGCGTCATGCACCAGCGTGAGGGCCTCATTCACCTCCTGCAGCGTCATGTCCCGGCCGCCGGTGATGTTGATCAGCAGGCCCGTGGCGCCGTCGATGGAGACGTCCTCCAGCAGCGGGCTGGAGATGGCCTGCTGCATGGCGTTCAGCGCGCGGTTGGTGCCTGCGGAGCGGCCGGTGCCCATGAGCGCCAGGCCCTTGTCGCTCATGATCGTCTTCACATCCGCGAAGTCCACGTTGATGTAGCCGTGGTACTGGATGAGATCCGAGATGCCCTGCACCGCGTTGACCAGCACCTCGTCGGCGCGCTTGAACGTCTCCAGCAGCGGCATGGGCTCGGTGCTCAGGGTGAGCAGCCGCTGGTTGGGGATGGTGATGAGCGTGTCCACCGCGGCCTTCAGCTCCACCAGGCCCTGCTCGGCCTGCTTGCGGCGCTTGTTGCCCTCGAAGAGGAAGGGCTTGGTCACCACGCCCACCGTGAGGCAGCCCAGGCTCTTGGCGATGTCCGCGATGATGGGCGCGGCGCCCGTGCCGGTGCCACCGCCCATGCCCGCGGTGACGAACACCATGTCCGCGCCCTCGAGCACGGCGGCGATCTGATCCTTGGACTCGAGCGCGGCCTCGCGCCCCATCTCCGGGTTCGCGCCGGCCCCCAGGCCCTTGGTCAACGTCTGTCCGAGCTGCAGCCGCGTCGGTGACTTGTTGGCGGCCAGGGCCTGCACATCGGTGTTCGCGGCGATGAAGTCGACCCGCTCCAGCTTGGCCAGGATCATCGTGTTGACCGCGTTGCACCCCGCCCCGCCCACGCCGACCACACGGATCTTCGCGGCCTGCTTGTTCTGCTCGAACTGGTCCATGGTGATCCTTTCAGCGGAAGTCGCGCACCTCTGAGCGCGAGCCTCCCAGGTCACCCATCATCAGCAAGTCGGGATCTTTGGCAAGTTTTCAGCTACCTGCCTGTAGCAGAGCGGGTCATCCCTAAGTCCTGTCAGGCACTTACGCGACGCACTGAACATCTGCACCGTATGCATTTCAGATCGCGGGTGCAGCTTGACTCGCGATCCGGTCCGCCTCCCACGCGGCGGCACTGCATGACCGCCCTGACGGTCGCGCTCCGGAGATCCACCCCGAAGCGCGGACCGTCGGACGGTCATGGGCGGCAGTCTGGACCGGGGGTCTGACATGCCGCCCCGGGAGCTCAGGGCTGCTCGATCTCGACCTCCTTGGGCTTCACCTTGACGATGGTGAACTCGACGCGACGGTTCTGCTCGCGGCCCTTGGCGGTCTTGTTGGCGGCAATGGGCTTGGCCTCGCCGTAGCCCACCGCCTCGAGCCGGCTGGCGTCGACGCCCTCCATCACGAGGCGGTCGCGCACGGCCTCGGCGCGGCTGCGGGAGAGGACCAGGTTGGCGCCGTCCTCGCCCTTGTCGTCGGTGTGGCCCTCCACGCGGACCAGCTCGATCTGCGGGTTGGCCTTGAGCACCTGCGACACCTGCCGCAGCAGCGCGAAGGACTTGGGGAGGATGGTGGCCTTGTTGTTGGCGAAGAAGACCTTCTCGAGGATGACGATCTTCTCGCCCTCGACGAGCACCTTCACCTTGCCCTTGTCCGGGCAGCCGTCCTCGTCCTTCACGCCGTTGATGGTCTCCGGCTCCTTCGGGCACTTGTCCTCCGTGTCCGCGACGCCGTCCCGGTCGTTGTCCACGTCCGGGCAGCCGTCCTCGTCCTCGAAGCCGTCCTTGTCCTCGGCGGCCTGCGGGCAGCGATCCGAGGGATCCACCAGGCCGTCCCCGTCCGTGTCCGGCGGCGGCGGGAGCTGATCCGCGCAGCCGTCCTCGTCCTCGAAGCCGTTCTTCGTCTCCGGCTCGTTGGCGCACTTGTCGGTGGCGTCCAGGATGCCGTCCCCGTCGTTGTCCGGGTCCGCGCAGCCGTCCTCATCCTGGAAGCCGTCCAGGTCCTCGGGGCCGGCGGGGCACACCGGCTTGGAGGGGGGGATGACCTCGACCTTGGTCTTGATGTTGGGCTCCACCTTCGGCTCGGGCTTGGGCTCCACCTTCGGCTCGGGCGTGGGCTCCGGCCTCGGCTCGGCCTTGGACATGGGCGCCACGTAGGCCAGGCCCGCGAACACGCGGAAGCCCGGCGTGCCGTAGCCCTGGGAGAGGCCGGGGCCACCGCCCAGGTTCACGGCGATGGCCTCCGAGACGCGGTACTTCACCGTGGCCAGCAGCTCCAGCGGCTTCTCCTCGGAGCCCTTCTGCCCCAGGCCCATGGCGCCCACGAGCGTGCCGCCCGCGGAGAGCTCGCGGCCCCCGACGTGGAAGGGGACCTCGCCGCCGAGGCCGTAGGTCAGCTCGTTGGAGACGACCAGGTTGCGCAGCTGCTCCTTGGAGCGGAGGTTCATGCCCACGTTGGCCAGCACGCGCACGCCGGTGCTGCTGTTCCACTCGCCGAGCAGCCTCGGGCGGATGGAGAACCCGCCGCCGAGGAAGTTCTCGCTGCCGCCAGTGGGCAGGTGGATGGGCAGCGCCGCGCCCAGGGTGAGCCCGCCCGTGGAGTACAGGCTGGCCTTGGGCACCACGCGCAGGTCTCCCAGGCCCGTCTTCCCCACGCCCTCGTCGAAGAGCGGCGCAAGGGTCGGCGAGGACTGGGACGTCTGCGAGGTGATGGGGATGGCCAGGCCGAGCTCGAAGCGATCGAGGAAGGCGATGGCCCCCATCACGTCCACCGTGAGCTGGCTCTCCACCAGCTTGTAGACGACCGTGTCCGCGCGCGGGTCCAGGAAGGTGAGCGGGTCCTTCGCGTAGTTCACCGACAGGCCCACGTTCCAGCCCAGGTGCCTGTTCACCTTCGCGCTGTGCAGGCCCAGCACGTCGTAGGCGCCCGGGCCCGGCTTGAACTGCTGCACGTCGATCTTCGTGGACGCCGGGCTGGTGGTGACGGACTGCGCGCGCGCTGGGAGCGCCATGAGGACTGCCAGCATGCCCAGCATCCCCCAGGCCCGAGCACCGCCCGCCGCCCGGCGCCGCCGCAGCAGCGGCAGGCCGAGCAGCAGCAGCAGCGGCGCGAGGCTGGTGGCCCCGGTCGAGGCGCACCCGCTGCCGGCGACGATGAAGTCGTCGCTGTCGTCCAGCGGGTTGGAGCCGCCCTCGACCTCGACTCCATCGATCGCACCACCGTTGTCGGTGTCGGGATCGTTCGGGTCCGTCTCGTCCGAGTCGATCTTGCCGTTGTGGTTCTTGTCCTCCTGGCCGTCCTTCAGCTGGTCTTCATCCGTGTCCACGACGAGCGGGTTCGTCTTCGTGGCGGGGTCCGTGTCCGGCGTGAAGGCGGACATGTCGGTGTCATTGCCCTCGGGCTGGTTGAGGCCACGCTCCAGACCGTCGCTGAGGCCGTCGGTATCCGTGTCGAACTGGCGCGGATTGGTCTCGTTCGCGTCCACGGCGCCGTTGCGGTTGAGGTCCTCGGTCCCGTCCTTGATGCCGTCGTTGTCGGTGTCGTCATCAAGCGGGTTGGTGCCGGTCTCCTGCTCGATGGCGTCACTGATGCCGTCTCCGTCGGCGTCGCCACCCGGGATGACCTGGACGGTCACGGGCACGGTGGCCGTGCCGCCGTTGCCGTCCGACAGCGTGTAGGTGAAGTTGACGGTCCCCACGAAGCCCGGCGCCGGTGTGAACAGGACCGCCGAGCCGTCCGAGGCCACCGCCACCGAGCCGCCCGTAGACGGCTGGGACACCGCCGTCACCGTCAGCGTCTCACCCGTATCCGGCGCGCTGGAGTCATTGGCCAGCACGTCCAGCCTGTTGGCTCCCGAGTTGGCGGGCACCGTGAACGTGTCCGCCACGCCGGTCGGGTTGTCGTTGACCGGGGTCACCGTGACGGTGACCGTGGCCGTGTCGCTGCCACCGTTGCCGTCGGAGATCGTGTAGTCGAACGTCACGGTGCCGTTGAAGTTGGCCGCCGGCGTGAAGCTCACCACGCCGCCGGTCAGCGTCACCGTGCCGCCCGTGCTCGGCTGCGTCACCGCCGTCACCGTCAGCGTCTCACCCACGTCCGGCGCGAACGTGTCGTTGGCCAGCACGTCCAGCACCGTGGCTCCGCTGTCCTCAGCCACCGTGAAGGCGTCGTCCACCGCGTCAGGCGGGTTGTTGGGCATCCCCACCCGCACCGTGACCGTGGCCGTGTCGCTGCCGCCGTTGCCGTCGGAGATCGTGTACGTGAACGTCGAGATGCCCGTGAAGCCCGCGGCCGGGGTGAAGCTCACCACCCCGCCGGAGAACGTCACCGTGCCGCCCGTGGCCGGCTGGGTCACCGAATCCACCGTCAGCGTCTCGCCCGTGTCCGGCGCGAACGTGTCGTTGGTCAGCACGTCCAGCACCGTCGCTCCGCTGTCCTGCGCCACGTTGAAGACGTCATCCACCGCGTCAGGCGCGTCGTTGACCGGAGTGACCGTGACCGTCACCGTGGCCGTGTCGCTGCCGCCGTTGCCGTCGGAGATCGTGTAGTCGAACGTCACGGTGCCGTTGAAGTTGGCCGTCGGCGTGAACTCCACCACGCCACCGGTCAGCGTCGCCGTGCCGCCCGTGCTCGGCTGCGTCACTGCCGTCACCGTCAGCGTCTCGCCCACGTCCGGCGCGAAGGTGTCGTTGGCCAGGACGTTCAGCACCGTGGCTCCGCTGTCCTCGGCCACCGTGAAGGCGTCGTCCACCGCGTCAGGCGGGTTGTTGGGCATCCCCACCCGCACCGTGACCGTGGCCGTGTCGCTGCCGCTGTTGCCGTCGGAGATCGTGTACGTGAACGTCGAGATACCCGTGAAGCCCGCGGCCGGAGTGAAGCTGACCACCCCGCCGGAGAGCGCCACCGTGCCACCCGTGGCCGGCTGGGTCACCGAGTCCACCGTCAGCGTCTCGCCCGTGTCCGGCGCGAACGTGTCGTTGGTCAGCACGTCCAGCACCGTCGCTCCGCTGTCCTGCGCCACATTGAAGGTGTCGTCCACCGCGTCAGGCGCGTCGTTGACCGGGGTCACCGTGACGGTCACCGCGGCCGTGTCGCTGCCGCCGTTACCATCCGAGACCGTGTAGTCGAACGTCACGGTGCCGTTGAAGTTGGCCGCCGGCGTGAAGCTCACCACGCCGCCGGTCAGCGTCACCGTGCCGCCCGTGCTCGGCTGCGTCACCGCCGTCACCGTCAGCGTCTCACCCACGTCCGGCGCCGTGCTGTCGTTGGCCAGCACGTTCAGCACCGTGGCTCCGCTGTCCTCGGCCACCGTGAAGGTGTCGTCCACCGCATCAGGCGGGTTGTTGGCCAGTCCCACCCGCACCGTGACCGTGGCCGTGTCGCTGCCGCTGTTGCCGTCGGAGATCGTGTAGGTGAAGGTCGAGATGCCCGTGAATCCCGCGGCCGGCGTGAAGCTCACCACCCCGCCGGAGAGCGTCACCGTGCCACCCGTGGCCGGCTGGGTCACCGAGTCCACCGTCAGCGTCTCGCCCGTGTCCGGCGCGAACGTGTCGTTGGTCAGCACGTCCAGCACCGTCGCTCCGCTGTCCTGCGCCACATTGAAGGTGTCGTCCACCGCGTCAGGCGCGTCGTTGACCGGGGTCACCGTGACAGTCACCGTGGCCGTGTCGCTGCCACCGTTGCCATCGGACACCGTGTAGTTGAAGAGCGTGGTGCCGTTGAAGTTCGGATCGGGCGTGAACTCCACCACTCCGCCGGTCAGCGTCACCGCGCCATTGGCCGGCTGGGTCACCGCCGTCACCGTGAGCGTCTCGCCCACGTCCGGCGCCGTGCTGTCGTTGGCCAGCACGTTCAGCACCGTGGCCAGGCTGTCCTCGGCCACCGTGAAGGCGTCGTCGTTGGCCGTGGGCAGGTTGTTAATAGTCTCGACGAACACCGTGACGGTGGCCGTGTCCGTGCCGCCGTTGCCGTCGGAGACCGTGTACGTGAAGGACACCAGGCCAGTGAAGCCCGTCGCAGGCTGGAAGCGCACCACGCCAGCGGTCAGCGTCACCGTGCCGTTGGCAGGCTGGGTCACCGCCGTCACCGTCAGCGTCTCGCCCGCATCCGGCTCCGTGCTGTCGTTGGCCAGCACATCGAGCACCGTGGCCGGGCTGTTCATGCCCACCGTGAAGCTGTCGTCCCGGGCCGTGGGCGGGACGCTCGACCCGGTGACCGTCACCGTCACCGTCGCCGTGTCCGTGCCGCCGTTCCCGTCCGAGATCGTGTAGGTGAACGTCGTGGTGCCGCTGAAGTCGGCCGCCGGCGTGAAGCTCACGCTGGAGGCCGTGAAGGTCACCGTGCCGTTGGCCGGCTGGGTCACCGCCGTCACCGACAGCGTCTCGCCCGTGTCCGGCGAGCTCGTGTCGTTGCCCAGCACGTCCAGCACCCGGGCCGGGCTGTTCACCACCACCCAGTAGCTGTCATCCACCGCGTCAGGCGGATCGTTGACCGGGGTGACCGTGACCGTGACCCGCGCGGGCTCCGTGCCGCCGTTCCCATCCGACACCGTGTACGTGAACGTCGTGGTGCCGTTGAAGTTGGGCGCGGGAGTGAAGCGCACCACCCCACCGGTCAGCGTCACCGAGCCGTTGGCCGGCTGGGTCACCGACACCACCGTCAGCGTCTCGCCCGTGTCCGGCGCGAACGTGTCGTTGGCCAGCACGTCCAGCGCGGTGGCTCCACTGTCCTCGGCCACCGTGAAGCTGTCGTCCTCGGCCGTGGGCGGGTTGTTCGTCCCGGACACCGTCACCGTCACCGTGGCCGTGTCCTCGCCGCCGTTGCCGTCGGAGATCGTGTACGTGAACGTCGTGGTGCCGCTGAAGTCCGCCACCGGCGTGAAGCGCACCACGCCGTTGATGAGCGTCACCGAGCCGTTGAACGGCTGCGACACCTGCGAGATGGTCAGCGTCTCGGGCGCATCCGGCAGGTACGTGTCGTTGATCAACACGTCCAGCGCCGTGCCCGAGCTGTTCACCGCCACCGTGAAGCTGTCGTCGTTGGCCGCCGGCGGATCGTTCACCGGCGTCACGTTCATCGTCACCGTCGCCGTGTCACTGCCACCGTTGCCGTCCGACACCGTGTACGTGAACGTCGTGGAACCGAAGAAGTTGGGCGTCGGCGCGAAGCGCACGATGCCACCGCCGAGCGTCACCGTCCCGTTGGCCGGCTGAGTCACCGCCGTCACCGTGAGCGTCTCGCCCGCGTCCGGCGCCGCCGTGTCGTTGCCCAGCACGTTCACGACCGTGAGCGGGAAGTCCTCGGTCGCCGTGAAGACGTCGTCCACCGCGTTGGGAGGATCGTTCACCGGCGTCACCGTCACCGTGACGGCGGCCGTGTCCGTGCCGCCGTTGCCGTCGGAGATCGTGTACGTGAACGTCACGGTGCCGTTGAAGTGGGCCAGGGGCGTGAAGCGCACCGTGCCACCCGTGAGCGTCACCGTGCCGCTGGCCGGCTGCGTCACCGCCGTGATCGTAAGGGTGTCGCACTGGTCGTTGGCGGCCACGTTCAGCACCGTGGCCCCGCTGTCCTCGGCCACCGTGAAGCTGTCGTCGATGGCATCGCAGTCAGGCACAGGCGTGACCGTCACGGTGACCGTGGCGGTGTCCGTGCCCCCGTTGCCGTCGGAGATCGCGTAGCTGAACGTCGTGGTGCCGCTGAAGTTGGCCGCGGGAGTGAAGCTCACGTTGGTGGCCGTGAAGGTCACCGTGCCGTTGGCCGGCTGGGTCACCGCCGTGATCGTCAGCGTCTCGCCCACATCCGGCGCGAACGTGTCGTTGGCCAGCACGTCCAGCACCGTGGCGCCACTGTTCTCGGCGACCGTGAAGCTGTCGTCCTGGGCATCGGGCGGGTTGTTCGCCCCGGACACCGTCACCGTCACCGTGGCCGTGTCCGTGCCGCCATTGCCATCGGAGATCGTGTACGTGAACGTCGTGGTGCCCGTGAAGCCGGCCGCGGGCGTGAAGCTGACGCTGGAGGCCGTGAAGGTCACCGTGCCGTTGGCGGGCTGGGTCACCGACGTCACCGTCAGCGCCTCACCCGCGTCCGGCGCCGCCGTGTCGTTGAACAGCACGTCCAGCACCCGGGCCGGGCTGTTCACCGCCACCGTGAAGCTGTCGTCGAGGGCATCGGGGTTGTCGTTCACCGGCGTCACGGTCACCGTCACCGTCGCCGTGTCCGTGCCGCCGTTGCCATCCGACACCGTGTACGTGAACGAGGTGGTGCCGAAGAAGTTGGCCGCGGGCGTGAAGCTCACCACCCCGCCAGCCAGCGCCACCGAGCCGCCCGTGGACGGCTGGGACACCGCCGTCACCGTGAGCGTCTCGCCCAGGTCCGGCGCGGTCGTGTCGTTGGCCAGCACGTTCACCGGCGTCGCCGCGCTGTCCTCGGCCACCGAGAAGGTGTCATTCACCGCGTCGGGCGCGTCGGGCGCCGGCGTCACCACCACCGTCACGGTGGCCGTGTCCGTACCGCCGTTGCCATCCGACACCGTGTACATGAACGTCGTCGTGCCGCTGAAGTTGGCCGGGGGCGTGTAGCGCACCACCCCGCCGGAGAGCGTCACCGTGCCATTGGCCGGCTGGGTCACCCCCACCACGGTCAGCGTCTCCCCCGTATCCGGGACGATCGTGTCGTTGGTGAGCACGTTCAGCACCGTGGCCAGGCTGTCCTCGGCCACCGCGAAGCTGTCGTCGTTGGCGTCCGGCGGATCGTTCACCGGCGTCACGGTCACCGTCACCGCCGCCGTGTCGCTGCCACCGTTGCCGTCGGACACCGTGTACGTGAACGAGGCCGTGCCCGAGAAGTTGGCCGCGGGCGTGAAGCTCACGCCGGTGGCCGTGAAGGTCACCGTGCCGTTGGCCGGCTGGGTCACCGCCGTCACCGTCAGCGTCTCGCCTGTGTCCGGCGCGGTGCTGTCGTTGGCCAGCACGTCGAGCGTGGTGGGGCCGCTGTCCTCGGCCACCGTGAAGCTGTCGTCGTTGGCCACCGGAGGCCGGTTGGAGCTGCCGACCAGGACCGTCACCGTGGCCTGGGCCGTGCCGCCATTGCCATCCGAGATCATGTACGTGAACGTCGTGACGCCCACGAAACCCGCGGACGGCGTGAAGCTGACGTTGGTCCCCGTGAAGGTCACCGAGCCACTGGCCGGCTGAGTGACGGACGTGACGATGAGCGTCTCGCCCACGTCCGGCACGGCCGTGTCGTTGGCCAGCACGTCCAGCACCGTGGGGCCGCTGTCGGCGGGCACCTGGAAGCTGTCGTTGTTCGCCATGGGGTTGTCGTTCAACGGCGTCACCGTCACCGTCACCGCGGCCGTGTCGCTGCCGCCGTTGCCATCCGAGATGGTGTAGGTGAACGAGGTGGTGCCGAAGAAGTTGAGCGCCGGCGTGAAGCTCACGCCCGTGGCCGTGAAGGTCACCGTGCCGTTGGCCGGCTGGGTCACCGCCGTCACCGTCAGCGTCTCGTCCGCATCCGGCAGGCTCGAGTCGTTGAACAGTACGTCCAGCGAAGTGGCGCCGGTGTCCTCGGCCACCGTGAAGGTGTCGTCGTTGGCCGTGGGCGCGTCGTTCACCGGGGTGACGGTGACGGTGACCGTCGCCGAGTCCGTGCCGCCGTTCCCGTCCGAGATCCGGTACGTGAACGTCGTGGTGCCGCTGAAGTCGGGCGCCGGCGTGAAGCTCACGCTGGTCGCCGTGAAGGTCACCGTGCCACCCGACGGCTGGGTCACCGAGCTGAGGGTCAGCGTCTCGCCCACGTCCGGAGCCGTGCTGTCGTTGGCCAGCACATTGAGCGCCGTGGCGCCGCTGTCCTCGGTCACCGTGAAGCTGTCGTCGGTGGCCACCGGCGCGTCGTTGACGGACGTCACCGTCACCAGCACCTGGGCCGTATCGGTCCCGCCGGCGCCGTCGGACACCGTGTACGTGAACGTCGTGGTGCCGTGGAAGTCAGGCGCAGGCGTAAAGCTGAGGGTGCTGCCCGTGAGCGTCACCGTGCCATTGGCGGGCTGAGTCACCGAGCTGAGGGTCAGCGTCTCGCCCGTGTCCGGGGCCGTGCTGTCGTTGGCCAGCACGTCCAGCACCACGGCCACGCTGTCCTCGGCCACCGTGAAGCTGTCGTCGCTGGCCGTCGGAGGATCGTTTACCGGCGTCACGTTCACCGTCACCGTCGCCGTATCCGTGCCGCCGTTGCCGTCCGACACCTTGTAGGTGAACGTCGAGGGCCCGTTGAAGCCCGGGTTGGGCGTGAAGCTCACCACGCCGCCCGTGAGCGTCACCGTGCCACCCGCCACCGGCTGGGTCACCTCCGTCACCGTGAGCGTCTCGCCCACATCCGGCGCCGTGGTGTCGTTGGCCAGCACGTTGAGCGGCGTGGCCGCGCTGCCCTCAGCCACCGTGAAGCTGTCATTGATCGCGTCGGGCGGGTCGTTCACCGGCGTCACCACCACCGTGACAGTGGCCGTGTCCGTGCCGCCGTTGCCGTCCGACACCGTGTACGTGAACGTCGTGGTGCCGCTGAAGTTGGGCGCCGGCGTGAAGCTGACGTTGGCCGCCGTGAAGGTCGCCGTGCCGCCCACAGGCTGGGTGACAGCGGTGATGCTCAGCGTCTCGTTGTCCTCGGGCGACGTCGTGTCGTTGGCCAGCACGTTGAACACCGTGGACGCGCTGTCCTCGCCCACCGTGAAGCTGTCGTCCACGGCATCCGGAGGATCATTCACCGGCGTCACCGTCACCGTCACCGTCGCCGTATCCGTGCCGCCGTTGCCATCCGAGATCGTGTACGAGAACGTCACGAGGCCGCTGAAGTTCGGGGCCGGGGTGAAGCTGACGTTGGTGGCCGTGAAGGTCACCGTGCCGCTGGCCGGCTGAGTCACCGCCGTCACCGAGAGCGTCTCGCCCAAGTCCGGCGCGAACGTGTCGTTGGCCAGCACGTCGAACGGCGTGGCGCCGCTGTCCTCGGCCACCGTGAAGCTGTCGTCGTTGGCCGTCGGCGGATCGTTCGAGTCGGTGACGATGACGGTCACCGTGGCCGTGTCAGTCCCACCGTTGCCATCGGAGATCGTGTACGTGAACGTCGTGGGCCCCACGAAGCCGTTGGCCGGGGTGAAGCTCACGCTGGTGCCCGTGAAGGACACCGTGCCACCCGTGCCCGGCTGAGTGGCGGAGGTGATGGTCAGCGTCTCGCCCGCGTCCGGCACGGCCGTGTCGTTGGCCAACACGTCCAGCACCGTGGTGCCGCTGTTCTGGCCCACCGTGAAGCTGTCGTCGGTGGCATTGGGGGCATCGTTCACCGGCGTCACGGTCACCGTCACCGTGGCCGTGTCGCTGCCGCCGTTACCGTCCGACACCGTGTACGTGAACGTCGTGGTGCCGTTGAAGTTCGCGGCCGGCGTGAAGCTCACGTTGGTGGGCGTGAAGGTCACCGTGCCGCCCGCGGCCTGGGTGACGGAGCTGATGGTCAGCGTCTCGCCCACATCCGGCACGAACGTGTCGTTGGCCAGGACGTTGAACGGGGTCGCCGCGCTGTCCTCGGCCACCGTGAAGGCGTCGTTCACCGCGTCCGGAGGATCGTTGACCGGCGTCACCGTCACCGTGACGGTCGCCTGCGACGTGCCGCTATTGCCGTCCGAGATCCGGTACGTGAACGAGGTGGTGCCGCTGAAGTTGGCCGCCGGGGTAAAGCTGACGTTGGTCGCCGTGAACGTCACCGTGCCGTTGGTCGGCTGGGTGACGGAGGTGACGCTCAGCGTCTCGCCCGTGTCCGGCGCGATCGAGTCGTTGGCCAGCACGTTGAACGCCGTGGCCGTGCTGTCCTCTCCCACCGTGAAGGAGTCATCGTTGGCCGTCGGCGCGTCATTCGCCGGCGTCACGGTCACCGTCACCGTCGCCGTGTCCGTGCCGCCGTTGCCATCCGACACCGTGTACGTGAACGTCGTGGTGCCGTTGAAGTTGGCCGCCGGCGTGAACCGTACGTTGGCGCCCGTGAAGGTCGTCGAGCCGTTGGCCGGCTGGGTCACCGCCGTCACCGTGAGCGTCTCGCCCGTGTCCGGCGCCGTGGTGTCGTTCGCCAACACGTCGAGCGTGGTGGCGCCGCTGTCCTCGGCCACCGTGAAGCTGTCGTTCACCGCGTCCGGCGGCTCGTTGACCGGCGTCACCGTCACCGTGACGGTCGCCGTGGCCTGGCCGCCGTTGCCATCCGACACCGTGTACGTGAACGAGGTGGTGCCGTTGAAGTCGGCTGCCGGGGTGAAGCTGACGTTGCCGGCCGTGAAGGTCACCGTGCCGTTGGCCGGCTGGGTCACCGCGGTGATGCTCAGCGTCTCGCCCAGGTCCCCGTTGGTCGAGTCGTTCGCCAGCACATCGAACGTCGTGGCGCCGCTGTCCTCGCCCACCGTGAAGCTGTCGTTGTTGGCCACAGGCAGGTCATTCACCGGCGTGACGGTCACCGTGACGGTCGCCGTGGCCGTGCCGCCGCTGCCGTCGGACACCGTGTACGTGAAGGAGGTGGTGCCGTTGAAGTTGGCCGCGGGCGTGAAGCTCACCACCCCACCCGCGAGGGTCACCGTGCCGTTGGCCGGCTGGGTCACCGCCGTCACCGTGAGCGTCTCACCGGTGTCCGGCGCCGTGGAGTCGTTGGCCAGCACGTTCACTGGCGTGGCGCCGCTGTCCTCGGCCACCGTGAGCGCGTCGTTGTTGGCCGTCGGCGGATCGTTCGCCGGGTCCACGGTGACGGTAATGGTGGCCGTGTCGCTGCCGCCGTTGCCGTCGGAGACCGTGTACGTGAACGTCGTCGTCCCGAAGAAGTTGGCCGCCGGCGTGAAGAAGACGCTGGTGGCATTGAAGGTCACCGTGCCGTTGGCCGGCTGGGTGACGGAGGTGAGGGTCAGCGTCTCGCCGATGTCCGGCGCGCTCGAGTCGTTGGCCAGCACGTTGAGCGGGTTGGCCGAGCTGTCCTCGAGCACGGCGAAGCTGTCGTCGTTGGCCGTGGGCGGATCGTTCACCGGCGTCACCGTCACCGTCACCACCGCCGTATCGCTGCCGCCGTTACCGTCGGACACCGTGTACGTGAACGTCGTGGTGCCGTTGAAGCCCGTGGCGGGCGTGAAGCGGACGATGCCACCAGACAGCGTCACCGTGCCGTTGGCCGGCTGGGTCACCGAGGCCACCGTGAGCGTCTCACCGGTGTCCGGGGCCGTGGAGTCGTTGGCCAGCACGTCCAGCGCCGTGGCCGAGCTGCCCTCGGCCACCGTGAAGCCATCGTTCACGGCGTCCGGCGGATCGTTGAGCGAGGTGACGTTGACCGTCACGGTGGCCGTATCGAAGAGGCCGTTGCCGTCGGACACCGTGTAGGTGAACGTCACGGTGCCGTTGAAGTTGGCCGCCGGCGTGAAGCGGACGTTCGAGGCGTTGAAGGTCACCGTGCCGTTGGCCGGCTGAGTCACCCCCGTCACCGACAGCGTCTCGCCCACGTCCGGCGCCGTGCTGTCGTTGGCCAGCACGTCGAGCGTGGTGACGGCGCTGTCCTCGGCCACCGAGAAGGTGTCATCCACCGCGTCAGGCGGCGCGTTCACAGGCACCACGGTCACCGTCACCGTGGCCGTGTCCATGCCGTTGTTGTTGTCCTGCACCGTATAGGTGAACGAGGTGGTGCCCACAAAGTTGAGCGCCGGGGTGAAGCTGACGTTGGTGGCCGTGAAGGTCACCGTGCCGTTGGCCGGCTGGGTGACGGTGGTAATGGCGAGCGTCTCACCGGTGTCCGGCGCGGTGGTGTCGTTGGCCAGCACATCCATCACCGTGGGCGGGCTGTTCCGGTTCACCGTGAAGCTGTCATTGATGGCATCCGGCGGATCGTTCACCGGCGTCACCGTCACCGTCACCGTGGCCGTGGCCGTGCCGCCATTGCCGTCGGACACCGTGTACGTGAACGTCGTGGTGCCGCTGAAGTTGGCCGCGGGCCGGAACGTCACGTTGCTGGTGGAGAAGGTCACCGAGCCGTTGGCCGGCTGGGTGACGCTGATGACGCTCAGGGTCTCGCCCGTGTCCGGTGCCGTGCTGTCATTGGCCAGCACGTTGAGCGGCGTGTTCCCGCTGTCCTCGGCCACCGTGAAGCTGTCCGGGTTGGCGATGGGCGGGTTGTTGCCCACCGTCACCGTCACCGTCGCCGTGTCCGTGCCGCCGTTGCCGTCCGAGATCGTGTACGTGAACGTCGTGGTGCCACGGAAGCCCGCCGCGGGCGTGAAGCTGACGTTCGAGGCCGTGAAGGTCACCGTGCCATTGGCCGACTGAGTCACCGCCGTGATCGCCAGCGTCTCGGGCGCGTCCGGCAGGTACGTGTCGTTCGCGAGCACATCCAGCGTATTGGCCCCCGTGTTGGCGCCGACGCTGACGGCATCATTGACGGCGTCCGGCGGATCGTTCGACGGCGTCACGTTCACCGTGACCGTCCCTGTCGCCGTGCCACCGTTGCCATCCGAGATCGTGTACGTGAACGTCGTGGGGCCGAAGAAGTTGGCCGTCGGCGTGAAGCGCACCTGGGTGCCCGTGAAGGTCACCGTGCCGCCCGCCGGCTGAGTCACCGCGGTGATCGTCAGCGTCTCGCCCGTCTCCGGGGCCGTGGTGTCATTGGCCAGCACGTTGAACGCCGTGGCGGCGCTGTCCTCGGCCACCGTGAAGCTGTCCGGGTTGGCGGTGGGCGGGTCGTTCACCGGCGTCACCGTCACCGTCACCGTGGCCGTGGCCGTGCCGCCATTGCCATCCGACATCGTGTACGTGAACGTCGTGGTGCCGCTGTACTCGGCTGGCGGCGTGTACTGGACGTTGGCGCCCGTGAAGGTCACCGTGCCGTTGGCCGGCTGGGTCACCGCGGAGACCGACAGCGCCTCCGGACCATCCGGGGCTGAGGTATCGTTGGCCAGCACGTCCAGCGCCGTGGGGGTGTCCTCGAGCACCGTGAAGGTGTCGTTGGTGGCCGTGGGGTTGTCGTTCACCGGCGTCACGTTCACCGTCACCGTGCCATCCGCCGTCCCGCCGCGCCCGTCCGAGATCGAGTACGTGAACGTCGTGGTGCCGAAGAAGTTGGGCGCTGGCGTGAACACCACTCGGGAGGTGTTGAAGGTCACCGTGCCGCCAGACGGCTGCGTCGCCCCGGTGATGATCAGCGTCTCGCCCGTGTCCGGCGCCGTGCTGTCATTGGCCAGGACGAACATCTGCGTGGCCGCGCTGTCCTCGGCCACGTTGTAGCTGTCATTGCTAGCGGTGGGCGGGGTGTTCGGCTGACCGACCACGCAGGTGACGGTGGCCGTGTCCGTGGCACCGTCGGGGTCCGAGATCGTGTACGTGAACGTCGTGGTGCCCCGGAAGCCGAAGGTCGGCGTGAAGACCACTCCGGTGGCCGTGAAGGTCACCGTGCCGTTGGCCGGCTGGGTGACGGCGGTGATCGTCAGCGTCTCCACCGGGTCCGGCAGGTACGTGTCGTTGGCCAGCACGTCGAGCGGGTAGTTCACCGCGTCGCCGGGCACCGCGAAGGTGTCATCCACCGCGTTGGGCGGATCGTTCACCTGCGGCAGGACGTTGAGGGGGATGATGCGGCTGGCCCCCTTCACGCCTCCGAGGCCGCTATTGGCCAGGTCGATGACCGAGATGACCAGGCCCGTCGTCCCATAGTAGTTGGGCGCCGGAGTGAACCGCATCCCCTGCAGCGCGGCGTTGATGTTGGTGAGGTTGCCATCGAACTGCATCGTGGGATCCGCGGTGCCGTCACCCTGGATGAAGATGAGCCCCGTGGTCTGGCTGAGCGTCGTCGAGCCGCGCTGAGCACCGCCGGTGATGTCGAACGTCACTCGCACGTTGCGGTTGAAGGCATCCGGGTCCGCCACGGAGATGCGGTTGCCGTTCGCCGTCGAGAAGACGATCTCCGTGTCCTCGGGCGTCGTCTGGGTCGCTGTCGGCGCGGTGATCACCGGCGCGTCGTTGTCGCCGACGACTGTCTCCTCCGAGTCTGTGTTGTTGCCCGGCGTGGGATCCGTCGTGGCCGAGCTGATGCTGGCACTCGCCTGCAGCAGCACGTCGTCCGCGGCGAACGTGTGCAGGTTGAAGGTGAAGCTCACCGGCGCGTTCACCGCCATCGGTGCCGCCCCGTTGATGGTGCAGCGGAACTGACCGCCTCCAAAGTTGTTGCACGTCCACCCCGTCGGGGTCACGGTGCTCAGGTGGACGGCGGAGGGTGGCAGGTTCACCGTCACCAGGACGTTGGCCGCCGCATTCGGCCCCAGGTTCAGGACGTCGACGGCGTAGGAGAAGTCGGAGTTGCCGGGGATCGGGTCCGCCGAGTCGCGCATGTCGACCTGGAGGTTCGCCATGTCGACCAGCATCCACGACACGTTCTCATCGGGCGCCACCAGCCAGTCCTTCGCGCGCGCCTCATTCTGGGGGCCCACCAGCGGCTGCGCCGGCACGGAGGCCGAGGCCGTAACGGAAGGAGTGGAAGTCTCGGGAGCGTTCACCGGCTCGGGGCCACCGCACGCAGCCAGCGCTCCCAGCAGGAGCAGCGGCGTCAGCAGGTGGGAAGTCACGGAGCGGAAAGAAGTCACAGAGGAACCCATCGTGGATGTTCCGGGACCGGGACGGGACCGCTCGGGAGCGGCCTCATGCCTCGGTCGGCGAGATTCAACGAAAGACTTGAGAAGTGGGATTGAGGCGTCCTACCTGAAACGTTACGCGGATGATTGTAGCCGAGGAGTGTTGATCAAAAAAAAGAGGGATCCCCTTTCGGGATCCCCCTTGGCGCTTTCCGGGTTTTCGAGGAGCAGCGTGGCTAGAAAATTTCCTCCAGCCACTCCCGCATGCGGCCCTTCACCTTCTTGTACACGTTCTCCTCGCGAATCCGGAACATGCGGCGATCCAGGTTTCTCGCGCCGTAGACCACGAGGCCCACGCCGGTGGCGTACATGGGGCTCTTCACCACGTCTACCAGGCCGCCGATACCGCGAGGCATACCGCGCCGCACGGGGAGTCCGAGCACCTCCTCGGCCAGCTCGGGCATGCCTGCCAGCAAGGTGGAGCCGCCGGTAATCACCACGCCCGAGGCGAGCAGGTCCTCGTAGCCGCACTTCTGGATCTCGCGGTGGACGAGCTGGAAGATCTCCTCCACGCGCGGCTCGAGGATCTCGCAGAGGATCTGCCGGCCGAGCACGCGCGGCTGGCGGCCGCCCACGCTGGGCACCTCGATGGTCTCATCCTTGTTGACCATGCTGGCGAGCGCACAGCCGAACTTCTGCTTGATGCGCTCGGCCTCGTGCGCCGGGGTGCGCAGGCCGATGGCGATGTCGCTGGTGAGGTTGTTGCCGCCCAGGGCGATGACGGCGGTGTGGACGATGGAGCCGCCGGAGAAGATGGCGATGTCCGTGGTGCCACCGCCGATGTCCACCAGGCACACGCCCAGCTCCTTCTCGTCCTCGCTGAGGACGGCCTCGGCGGAGGCCAGCGGCTGCAGGACGATGTCGGCGACGTTCAGGCCGGTGCGGTTGGCGCACTTGACGATGTTCTGCGCGCTGGAGACGGCGCCAGTGACGATGTGCACCTTGGCCTCCAGGCGCACGCCCGCCATGCCGAGCGGCTCCTTGATGCCGCCCTGGTCGTCGATGATGAACTCCTGCGGCAGGACGTGGATGACCTCCCGATCCAGGGGGATGGCCACAGCCTTGGCGGCGTCGATGACGCGGGCGATGTCCGCCTCGCGGACCTCCTTGTCCTTCACCGCGACGATGCCCTGGGAGTTGAAGCCCTTGATGTGGCCACCGGCGATGCCCGTGTAGACGTGGGAGATCTCCGCTCCCGCCATCAGCTCCGCCTCCTCCACCGCGCGGCGGATGGAGGACACGGTCGCCTCGATGTTGACCACGACGCCCTTGCGCAGCCCCTTGGAGGGGTGGGTGCCGATGCCGATGATGTCGATCCCGCTGTCGGTGAGCTCACCGACGATCGCGCAGATCTTCGTCGTGCCGATGTCGAGGCCGACGATGATCTCCCCAGACTTCTGCTTCGCCATGACAACTGCCTCCCCGGTGCCCCCACTCTCGTGAAAGGGCGTTCCCTTACTGCGTCGAGACCCCGTTCCTCTCGGAGACAGGACTCGAAAGCTTCACGGCCACCCAGCCGGGCCGAGCCCGGTTCTCCAGGTGGATGACGTCCGCCGCCAGGCCCTTCGCGCTCAGCTCTCGCCGCACGCGCGCCAGCCTCGACAGCTTGGCCTCGGTGTTCCCCTCGCCCAGCAGCACCTCCTGCCCCGTCACCGTCACCAGCGCCAGGGAGGTGCCGTCCACCCTCACCTCGGACAGCCGCTCGTGGCGGCCCGGCTTGAGGGCGGCGTAGGCATGCGTCACCTCGATGGCCGCCTTCATCTGCCCGCGCACCACGGCGGGATCCTTCACGTACTCGTCGCGCTCCACGCCGGTGACGAGCGGCAGATCCAGCCCATCGCCCGGCGTCACCCGCTTGAAGGGCTCGCCCTCCCCGTCCAGCACGTACAGATCGCCCAGCACGACCAGCGCCTCGGGCAGGTGCTCCACCACCTCCACGGAGACGGTGGCCGGCAAGTGCCGCGTCACCTCCACGCCGCGCACCCACGGGTGCTGGAGCATGGCCTTCTCCAGCGCGGGCACATCCATGGCGAAGAGGTTCTGCCCCACCGCCAGGCCCGAGAGCTTCACCAGCTCCGCGCGCGAGGCCCGCGTCAGCCCGGTGAAGTTCGCCTCCTGCAGCTGGAAGCGCGGCGAGGACAGCGCCCAGGCGCGCAGCTCCACGCCGCCCCAGATGAGGCCAGCGGTGAGCGCCGCGGCCAGCAGGCCCTTGGCCACGGACGGACCGTGATTCCGCACTGCGCCCTTCACCGCCTCCTTCTTATGGGCGGTGTCGATGCGGCGGCGGTTCTTGGACTTGCCGAAGGCCATGGAAAAAAACAGGTCCGCATGCTGCGCTGGGTTGGATCGGCGCGCCAGTTTTTGGCTACAGGTACGTGGCTGTAGCGGCGCCTAGGGGAAAACCCGTAGGGCGCCACGAGAGTCCGAGGGGGACGGAGGCTCAGGCCTTGAGCGAGGCGCCGAGGAGGATCCGCTCACACAAGGTGGGGAAGTCGATGCCTCGGCCCCCGGCGATCTTCGGCAGCAGGCTGGTCTCGGTCATGCCCGGCAGCGTGTTGATTTCCAGCACGAACACCTCCCCCGACGGGGTGGCGATGACGTCCGAGCGAGACGCGCCCTTGCAGCCGAGCGCCTTGTGGACGGCGAGGCACACCTCGTTCACGCGCGCATACTGATCCGCGGGCAGGGGTGCTGGGAAGAGGTACTGCGTACCACTCCCGGCCTTGTACTTGGCCTCCTGGTCGTAGAACTCGCGGGCCACCACCACCTCGATGACGCCGAGCGCCTCGTCATCCAGCACGGCGCCCTGCACCTCGCGGCCCTTGATGAACTGCTCCACCAGGAGGAAGCCGGCGTACTTCGAGGCGTCGTCCACTGCGGCCAGGTAGGCCTCCTTCGTCTTGCAGACGTGGACGCCGACGCTGCTGCCCTCGCGGCTGGGCTTGACGACGACGGGGAACGGGAAGGGCAGCGAGCCCACGGCGGCCCGGGCGGCCTCGGCCTCGGTGAACACCTTATAAGGAGGCGTGGGGATGCCGTGCACGGTGAAGACCTGCTTGGCGTAGACCTTCTCCATGCCCATGGCCGAGGCGAGCACCCCGCTGCCGGTGTAGGGGATGAAGAGGGACTCGAGCAGGCCCTGGACGCAGCCGTCCTCGCCGTAGCGGCCATGGAGGGCAATCCACGCCACGTCCACCTTCTCCGCCACGAGGCGCGCGGCCAGGTCCTTGCCCACGTCGATGTCCACCACGTCGTAGCCGAACGAGCGCAGCGCCTTGGACACGGCGGCCCCGGTGCGCAGGGACACGTCGCGCTCGGCGGACAGGCCGCCCATCAGCACGGCAATGCGCTTCGTCTTCAGCTCGGACTTGGACAGGACGCTCACGGAAGGAACTCCCCTACGCGTTTGACTTCGGGTTTGAGCTCGACGCCGGTCTCGGCCTTCACCCGCTCCTGCATCAGGGTGATGAGCCCGAGGACGTCTCGGGCGGTGGCGCCGCCCAGGTTGACGATCCAGTTGGCGTGCAGGGTGGACACCTGCGCGCGGCCGAGGGTGTGGCCCTTGAGGGACACCTTCTCGATGAGCCGCCCGGCAAAGTCGCCCGGCGGGTTGGTGAAGACGCTGCCGAAGTTCGGCTGGCTGAGCGGCTGGGTGCTCTTGCGGTAGGCCAGGTCCTTGTCCATGGCCTGCTTGGAGGCCACCAGGTCCCCCTTGGGCAGCCGGAAGCGCACCCGCGTCACCACTCCGCCCGGGGGCAGCTCCGAGTGCCGGTAGGCGTGCGGAATCCGCGCCTTCTCCAGCCACCCCACCCCGTCCACGGTGGCCACCTCCACCGCCTCCACGGCGCGGAAGCACTCGCCGTTCTTGGTGCCGGCGTTCATCGCCACCGCGCCGCCCAGCGTGCCGGGGATGCCGGCGAGGAACTCGGCGCCCACGAGGCCGTTGCCGCGCATCAGGTTGACGAGCCGGACGATGGCCGCGCCCGCGCCCAGCGTGAGGCGGCCCTCCTCCTCACTGACTTCGGCCACCTCGGGGAACAGGTCTCCCGGGAGGCGCAGCGTGACGCCCTTCACGCCGCCATCGCCCACGAGCGTGTTGGCGCCACCTCCGAGGATGGTGACCGGCGCGCCCTCCTCCCGGGCCAGCCGCAGCAGCGCCACCAGCGCGTCAGGGCTGCGCGGGCGGACGAGCGCCTCCGCCGGGCCGCCGACCCGGACACTGGTGAGGGGAGCGAGCGGCTCGCCCGCCTTCACCTCACAGCCGCCCAGGAGCACCACCCGCTCTGGGAGGGAGGATGCGATGCGCGCCGTCATACTCACCCGCCCTTGGCCACTCCGGCCTTCCCGAGCAGGGCCAGCAAGTCCGGTCCCACCTGGGTGATGTCACCGGCGCCCAGCGTGAGGACGATGTCGCCCTCGCGCAGCCGGGGTGCGATCGCTGCGGGCAGGTCCGCGCGCTTCTCCACGTACGTCACGTCACGGTGGCCGTGGGCCCGGATGGCCTCCGCCAGCGCGTCACCCGTGGCGCCGGGGATGGGGTCCTCGCCGGCCGCGTAGACGCCGGAGACGAAGAGCACGTCCGCGTCATTGAAGGCGGTGGTGAACTCCCGCTTCAGGTCATGGGTGCGCGTGTAGCGGTGCGGCTGGAAGGCCACCACGAGGCGCCGGCCGAAGGCCCGCCGCGCGCCGGCCAGCGTGGCCAGCACCTCGGTCGGGTGGTGCCCGTAGTCGTCCACCACGGTGATGCCGTTCACCTCGCCGCGCACGGTGAAGCGCCGCTGCACGCCGCCGAACTCGGCCAGCGCCCCGCGCACGGTGTCCAGGGGGATCTCCATCTCCTCGGCCACGGCGATGACGGCCAGCGCGTTGAGGGCGTTGTGTGCGCCCACCATGCGCACGCGGAACTCGCCCAGCGGCTCGTCGCGCCGGAAGGCGTTGAAGCGGGTGGTGAAGCCCTCCAGCGCCACGCCCTCCAGCCGGTAGTCCGCCATGTGCGAGCTGCCGTAGGTGACGACGCGCTTCTCCAGCCGGGGCAGCAGCTCCTGCACGTTCGGGTGGTCCAGGCAGAGGACGTTCAGCCCGTAGAACGGCACGCGGTTGCAGAACTCCACGAAGGCCGTCTTCAGCGCCTCGAGCGTCCCGTAGTGGTCCATGTGCTCGGGATCGATGTTCGTCACCACGGTGATGGCGGGGTGCAGCTTGAGGAAGCTGCCGTCGCTCTCGTCGGCCTCCACCACCATCAGCTCGCTGTTGCCGAGCTTGGCGTTGGAGTCGAGCACGTTCACCTTGCCGCCCACCACGGCCGTCGGGTCCAGCCCCGCCGCCGAGAGCACCGTGGCCACCATGGAGGTGGTCGTGGTCTTCCCGTGGCTGCCGGCCACCGCCACCGCGTACTTGAGGCGCATCAGCTCCGCGAGCATCTCCGCGCGGGGGATGACGGGGATCTTCCGCTGGCGGGCGGTCACCACCTCCGGGTTGTCCTTCTTCACCGCGGAGGAGATGACGACCACGTCCGCCTGCACCAGGTTCTGCGCCTTGTGGCCCTCGTAGATGGTGGCGCCCATGCTGGCCAGCCGCCGGGTGATGTCGCTGCCCTTCAGGTCCGAGCCGGACACCCGGTAGCCCAGGTTCAGCAGCACCTCGGCGATGCCGCTCATGCCGATGCCGCCGATGCCCACGAAGTGCACCTGCGCCGCATGGCGCGTCTTGAAGAGACTCTGGGGCTTGCCGCCGGCCTTCATCATGACTCACTCGCTCCTGGAGGGCTTGGGCGCCTCGGCCTTCGCCGGGCGCTCACGGCCATTGGGCCCGTACGCCTTGATCATCAGATCCACGCACACGTCCGCCAGCTCCTTGGAGGCCTCGGGGCGGCCCAGCAGCGCGGCCTTCTTCTCCATCTGCTTGAGGCGCGCCGGGTCCGTCTTGAGGAGGCGGATCTGCTCGGCCAGCTTCTGTCCGGTGAGCTCCGCCTCGCGGAACATCACCGCCGCTCCCGCCTCCACCAGCGCGCGGGCGTTCACCGCCTGGTGGTCATCCGTGGCGTACGGGAAGGGCACGAGGATGCTGGCCTTCTTGCACACGGTGAGCTCGGCCAGCGTGGTCGCGCCCGCCCGGCACACCACCAGGTCCGCCCTGGCGTAGGCGAGGGACATGTCGTCGATGAACTCCACCACCTCCGCCTGGAAGCCCCGGTCCGCGTAGCCCTTGCGCACCATCTCCAGGTCGTTCTTCCCCGTCTGGTGCAGGAAGCTCACCTGGTCCTTGAGGTCCCCCAGGAAGTCCAGCGCCTCCACCACGCGCTGGTTGAGGCCCCTGGCGCCCAGGCTGCCGCCGAAGACGAGGACGGAGAAGTGCTCGTGCGCCACGTGCGAGCGCAGGTAGTTGTCCATCAGCTTGCGGCGGATGGGGTTGCCCACCAGCTGCACCTTGCCCTCGGGGAAGAAGCGCCGCGCCTCCTCGAAGGCGGTGAAGACCACCTTCACGAACCTGCCGAGGATCTTGTTGGTGATCCCCGGCAGCGCGTTCTGCTCCTGCACCGCGGTGGGGATGCCCAGCATCCACGCGGCCATGACGACCGGCCCGCTGGCATAGCCCCCCACCCCCACCACCACGTCCGGCTTGTGCCTCTGGAGGATGCGGAAGGACTCGATGAAAGCCAGCGGCAGCGCCAGCAGCCCCAGGAGGAGCTGCCACAGGCCCTTGCCCTTGAGGCCTCGGACGCTGATGAACTCCAGCGGGAAGCCCGCCTGCGGCACCACCCTCGCCTCGAGGCCCCGCTCGGTGCCCACGAAGACGACCTCGTTCTTGTGGTGACGCGTCACCACCTCTTCCGCCAGGGCGATGCCCGGAAAGAGGTGCCCGCCCGTCCCGCCACCGGCGATGAGGACCTTCACGCCGTCACCTCCCGCATCTCGCCGCCCACGCGGGAGGTCCGCTGGGCCCCTTGCGTGGCGGTACTCAACGACAGCAGCACCCCCGCCGCCCCCATCAACACCAGCAGCGACGTGCCGCCGTAGGAGACGAACGGCAGCGTCAACCCCTTGGTCGGCAACAGCCCCATGGCCACGCACATGTTCACCGTCGCCTGGAAGGCGACGATGGAGGTGAGACCCAGCCCCAGGTACGTGCCGAACGGCTCCGGCGAGGCCAGGGCGATGCGCACCCCGCGCCAGATGACGATCGCGTAGAGCGCCACCAGCAGGGCCACGCCCATGAGCCCCAGCTCCTCGCCGATGATGGCGAAGATGAAGTCGGTGTGTGCCTCGGGGAGGAAGAAGAGCTTCTGCCGCCCGTCTCCCAGCCCCAGGCCGGTGAGCCCTCCCGAGCCGATGGACATGAGCGACTCGGCCACCTGGTAGCCCACGTCATGCCGGTGGGCCCACGGGTCCAGGAAGGCCAGCACGCGCTTCATGCGGTACGGGCTGGAGGCGATGGCCACGTAAGCCAGGGGCAGCGCCAGCAGCACGGAGCCGACCAGGTAGCTCAGCTTGGTGCCCGCGGCGAACAGCAGCACGAAGAGCAGGAAGACCAGCAGCACGGAGCTGCCGAAGTCCGGCTGGCGCATGCACAGCGCCACCAGCACACCGCACAGCAGCAGGTGGGGCAGGAAGCCCACGGAGAAGGTGGCCACCTTCTCGCGCTTCTTGGCCAACGAGTAGGACAGGTAGACGACCCAGGCGAACTTGGCGACCTCGGCGGGCTGCAGGCCGAAGCCCGGGAAGCGGATCCACCGGCGCGCGCCGCCCGCCGTGGTGCCGATGCCCGGAATCAGCACGGCCACCAGCAGCACCAGGGTGACGATGAGCAGCGGCCAGGCCAGGCGCGCCAGCCTGCGCCAGCCGACCTTCATGGCGACGGCCATGGCCACCACGCCCATGCCGGCGGCCATGAGCTGGCGCTTGAGGAAGTAGAGGCTGTCGCCCAGCTTGTCCTGCGCGAGGATGGCGCTGGCCGAGTAGACCATCACCAGCCCCAGCGCCACGAGCGCGAGCACGGCGCACAGGAGGATGGGATCGAACCGGACGGGCCCGGCGGAGGCGGTTGTCTTCATGGCCTGTACCTCAGAGCGCCTGCACGAGCCGCTTGAACGTCTCGCCCCGGTCCTCGAAGTTCTTGAACTGATCGTACGACGCGCACGCGGGGGACAGCAGCACCGTGTCGCCGGGCTGAGCCAGCTCGCGTGCTCTCCTCACGGCCACGTCCAGCGTGCCGCACGGGTGCACCGGAGCGTGCCCCTGGTACGCGGCGGCGATCGTCTCCGCGTCTTTACCGAGGGTGAGGACCGCCTTCACCTTGCCCTGCCCCTCGTCCACCATGGGCTGGTAGGGAGCGCCCTTCCCCTTCCCGCCCGCGATGAGCAGCAGGTTGCCGGGGAAGGCCCGCAGCGCCACCAGCACCGAGTCCACGTTGGTGGCCTTGGAGTCGTTCACCCACTCCACCCCGTCCAGCACTCGCACGCTCTCCAGGCGGTGGGGCAGGCCCGGGTAGCTGTCGAGCCCCGCCTGCACCGCCTCGCGCTGCACGCCGCCCAGCCGGGCCAGCAGCGTGGCCGCCATGGCGTTCTGCGCGTTGTGGGCGCCGCGCAGGGCCCGGTTCGTCAGCGTGTAGTCCTCGTTGAGGAAGTCCAGCCGGAAGCCGCCCGGCCGAGCCACCGCCAGCCCCGCCAGCTTCGGCCCGCCCGGCGCGGTCTGGCCCGTGACGCTGAAGCCGTAGACGGGCACATTCGCCTGGAGCCCGAGCCTCATGACGTGGGCGTCCTCCGCGTTCACCACCGCGAAGTCCCCAGGGCCCTGGTTGCGGAAGATGCGCGCCTTGGCCTCGCCGTAGGACTCGTGGCTCGCGTACCGGTCGATGTGGTCCGGCGTGAGGTTGAGGATGGCCGCGCCCTTGGGCCGCATCTGGTGGATGCCCTCGAGCTGGAAGCTGGAGAGCTCCACCACCTGCGCGTCCCAGGCCCTCGGCGTGAGGGCCGCCTCCGCCAGCGGCAGCCCGAGGTTGCCGCCCACGAAGGTGCGGCTCCCGCCCCGCTTGAACAGCTCGCCGGTGAGCGCCGTGGTGGTGCTCTTGCCGTTGGTGCCGGTGATGCCGAAGAGCGGCACGTCGGAGAGGAAGCGCCAGGCCAGCTCGATCTCGCCCCAGATGGGGATGTCCGTCGCGCGCGCGGCCTCCAGCTCGGGCAGCGACAGCGGGACGCCGGGGCTCACCACCACGAGGTGTTGGGTCTCGAGCAGCCCGGCCGGCGTGGCCCCCGTCACCAGCGTCACGCCCTGGGACTTCAGCTCGCGGGCCACCTCGCCCAGGGCCGCCTCGTCCCGGGCGTCGAGCGCCGTCACCTGGGCGCCGTGCGCGAGCAGCAGCTTGATGGCCGCCACCCCACTCTTCGCCAGCCCGAACACCAGCACCTTCTGACCGGACAGCGCGGAGGACATGGAGAGCGACTCCTAGCGGAGCTTGAGGGACAGCAGCGCCACGCCGCCACACAGGATGGCGACGATCCAGAAGCGGACGATGATCTTCGGCTCGGCCATGCCCTTGAGCTCGAAGTGGTGGTGGACCGGGGCCATCTTGAAGACGCGCTTGCCCGTCGTCTTGAAGGAGATGACCTGAATCATCACGCTGAGGATCTCCGCGAAGAAGACCCCGTGGATGATGGCGGACACCACCTCGTTCTTGGAGAGCACCGCCAGCCCGCCCAGCGCGCCGCCCAGCGCCAGCGAGCCCACGTCGCCCATGAAGACGGACGCCGGGTAGGTGTTGAACCAGAGGAAGGCGATGCCCGCGCCCACGATGCTGGCGCAGAAGACGGAGAGCTCCGCGCCGCCCGGCACCTGGAGGATGCCCAGGTACTGGTAGAGCGGCGTGGCCACGGTGCGCGTCACCCCGTTCACCACCTGCGAGTCCGCCAGGTGCAGCGTGGTGCCCGCCACGTAGCAGAGCACGGCGAAGGTGGTAGCCGCGACGATGGTGGGGACGATCGCCAGGCCGTCCAGGCCATCCGTGAGGTTCACCGCGTTGGAGGTGCCCACGACGACGATCCAGCCGAACACCACGTAGAACCAGCCCAGATCCGGGCTGAACCAGTGCGAGGGAATGAAGGGCAGCGTCAGCTTGGTGCTGATGAGCAGCGTGGGCCCGAAGGAGCCGTCCGCCTTCGTCCACGTGCACATCAGCCCGAAGATGGCGACCAGGTAGAAGATGGTCTGCAGCACCATCTTCTTGCGCCCGGCCAGCCCCTTGGAGTTGCGCTTGGACAGCTTGAGCCAGTCATCCAGGAAGCCGATGAAGCCGTAGCCGAAGGTGAGCAGCAGCATCACCCACACGCCGCGGCTCTTCAGGTCCGCGAACAGCAGCGTCCCCGCGCCGATGCACAGGAGGATGAGCTGGCCGCCCATGGTGGGCGTGCCCTTCTTCTTCTGGTGCGTGTCCGGCGTGTCCTCGCGGACGTTGCTCTGCCCGTGCTGCTTCAGCCGCAGCCGCGCGATGAGCTTGGGGCCAATCAGCATCCCCAAGAGCAGCGCGAACACCCCCGCCGCGATGATGCGGAAGGTGGGGTAGCGCAGGAAGTTGAGGACCCGGCCCGCGCCCGTGTCCTTGAGCCACTCGTAAAGCAGGAACAGCACTAGTGAGAACCTCCAGGCGCCGCGGCACCCGTGAGGGCTGCCACCACCCGCTCCAGCCGCATGCCGCGGCTGCCCTTCACCAGGACCACATCGCCCGCGTTCAGCTGAGGCTGCAGCCACTTCACCAGCGGCTCCACCTCGGTGAAGTGCGCCGCCGCGTCACCCAGGCGGGAGGCCGCCCGGAAGCCCTGCTCCGAGCGCGGACCGAAGAAGGCCACCCGCTCCACCTTGCCCGCCACCCGCTCGCCCAGCGCCCGGTGCTCCTCCAGCTCGCCGGGCCCCAGCTCCAGCATGTCCCCGAGCACCGCCACCGCGCGCCCGCCCGAGGGCACCAGCGTGCGAAGCGTGTCCAGCGCCGCGTCCATGGAGGCCGGGTTGGCGTTGTAGCAGTCGTCCACCACCGTGATGCCGTGGAGCCCGTCCACCACGTTGAGGCGCCGCGCGTACGGGCGCGCCGTCTCCAGGCCCCGCATGCACTCCTCCGGCGAGTAGCCCAGCGCGAGCCCCGTGGCGAAGGCCCCGGTGGCGTTGAGCGCGTTGTGCTCGCCGATGAAGTGCAGCCGCACCGGCCACTCCTTGCCCTGGTAGCTCACCGTGGCCCGCAGGCCCTCGCGGCCCAGCGTCTCCACGCGCACCAACCGCACGTCCGCGGCCTCCGCGCGCCCGAAGGTCAGCTTGCGCGCCTTGCTGCGCGCCGCCTGCGCTGGAATGAGCGCGTCATCCAGGTTCACCACCGCCACGGCCTCGGGGCTCAGCTCTCGGAACAGCTCGCCCTCCGCCTCGGCCACGCCCTCGATGCTGCCCAGGCCCTCCAGGTGCTCGGGCTGCACCACGGTGATGAGGCCCGCCTGCGGCTGGACGATGCGCGCCAGGCGGGTGATCTCGCCCGGGTGGTTCATCCCCACCTCGATGACGGCCGCCACGTGCGACGGCTCCAGGCGGAAGAGCGTGAGCGGGACGCCTATCTCGTTGTTGAGGTTGCCCTCCGTCTTCAGCGCCGGCCCTCGCGTGGCGAGGATGGCGCCCACCATCTCCTTCGTCGTCGTCTTCCCGTTGGAGCCGCCCACCGCCGCCACGGGGATGCGGAAGCGCTTGCGGTGGGAGCGGGCCAGGGCCCCCAGCGCCACCAGCGTGTCCGGCACCGCGTAGAGGGGGAACGTCCCCGGCAGCGGCGGCAGCGTCCGGTCATCCCGCACCACCGCGCCCGCCGCGCCACCCGCGCGCGCCTGGGCCAGGAAGGCGTGGGCGTCGAAGCGCTCGCCATGGAGCGCCACGAAGAGGCAGCCCGGGGTCAGCGCCCGTGTGTCGGTGCAGACCTCGGAGTAGGCCGCCGGAGCAAAGCCGGTGCGCCGGCTGGCCCCGGTCGCCTTCGCCACCTCTTCGTCCGTGAATCGAGCGGCCATAGGGGACCCGGCGTCGCGCTGCGCTCAGCCCTGCGGACGGCTCGCGAGCGCCTTGGCCGCGGCCTCCCGGTCATCGAACTGGCGCTTCTCGCTGCCGATGATCTGGTACGTCTCGTGGCCCTTGCCGGCGATGAGCACCACGTCGTCCGGCTGTGCCATGCCGATGGCCGTCTCGATGGCGACCCGCCGATCCACGTCCACCAGGTAGCCCTTCTCGCCGCTCTTGGCCTTGCCGGCGGAGATGCGCCGCAGCCCACCCTTCTCCAGCCCCGGCGTCACCTGGGAGATGATCTCCTCCGGATCCTCGGTGCGCGGGTTGTCGCTGGTGACGACCACCAGATCGGCGCCCTCGGCGGCCGCGGAGCCCATCAGCGGGCGCTTGCCCTTGTCCCGGTCCCCGCCGCAGCCGAACACGGCGATGACGCGGCCCTTGGCCAGCGTGCGCGTGGCCTCCAGCGCGCGCTTGAGGGCGTCATCGGTGTGCGCGTAGTCCACCAGCACGGCGGGCGCGGGGCCCGGCATGTAGTTCTCCACGCGCTCCATGCGACCGGCGACCTTCGTCATGCGCTCGATGCCCGTCTGCACGTCCCGCCGGGCCATGCCCGCGCCCAGCGCCACGCCCGCCGCCGCCAGGATGTTCTCCAGGTTGTGGGGCCCCAGCAGCTTGCTCTTCACTGGGATGTCGCCCGCGGGCGTCTTCAGCGTGGCCTTGATGCCCTGCAGCGAGAAGGAGACGTCCGTGGCGGAGATCTCCCCCGCGCCCGTGCGGCTGAACTTCCACGCCATGCGCTTCTGGCCGCGCAGCTCGTTGTAGATGCGCGAGGCGTAGGTGTCGTCCCCGTTCACCACCGCGACGCCGGTGGGCGACAGGTGCTCGCCGAACAGCTTCCGCTTGGCCTGGAAGTAGTCCTCGATGTCCTTGTGGTAGTCGAGGTGATCGCGCGTGAGGTTGGTGAAGGCGGCCGCCTTGAAGGTCAGCCCGTGCACGCGCTCCTGGACCAGGGCGTGGCTGGAGACCTCCATCACCACCGTCTCCACGCCCGAGTCCACCATCTCCTTGAGGATGCGGTGCAGCTCCAGCGCATCCGGGGTGGTGTTCTGCAGTTCCACGGTGCGGCCGGCGACCTTGTAGCCCAGCGTGCCGATGACGCCCGTGGAGGCGTAGGCCGCGGTGCTCATGGCCTCGAGCAGATAGGTGACCGTCGTCTTCCCGTTGGTGCCGGTGACACCCAGCAGCGTGAGCTGCTGCGCGGGGCGCCCGTAGAAGTTGGCCGCGATGAGGGCCAGCGCCTTGCGCGCGCTGCTCACCTTGAAGAAAGGCACCTGCGAGGAACCCACGGGCTTCTCTGAGACCACGCCCACGGCACCGCGAGAGACAGCCTCGCCAATGTACTGGGCGCCGTCCTCCTTCGTCCCTGGCACCGCCACGAAGAGATCCCCGGCCTTCACTCGGCGCGAGTCCTGCGTCACCCCCGTCACGTCCACTGAGGACCGACCGCCCGAGACCTGCTCCGCACCACACCCTGCGAGGACATCCGTCAGCTTCATCGTTTCCCCTTCAGCACTGCAAGCGCGGGGCCCGGCCTGGTGCGGCCTCAAGGCCGCGTCGCCAGCTCCAGCGTCACCCGTGCCCCCTTGTCCACCAGCGCACCGGCGGCGGGGGTCTGCGATACCACGCGTCCACTGCCCAACAGTTGTGGCTCCAGCGCCGCGGCGAGCAGTTTCACCACGGCCTCGCGCCCGACCTGCCCCTGCAGGTCCGGAACTCGGACCGTGCCAGCCCCCTCCCCTTCCTGGACGGCCACGGTGGGCCGCTCAGGGACGGGCTTGGGGCTGAGAGGGGCTTTTGCCGCCACCGGGGGCGCGACCGGTGCTACCGCCACGTCTGGCGCGACCGTGCGCGAAGGCGGCACGGCCAGGTGAGCCATGGCGGCGGTAGCGATTTCTTTGAAGGCGGGGGCAGCCACAAGACCCCCGTACACGTCTGTTTTCGGCTCGTCCACCACTACAAGTATGACGGCGCGCGGATTGTCGGCCGGTACTACGCCGACAAAGGAAGCGATCCGCTTGTCCGAGTACCCCCTGGCAACCGGGTCTGCCTTCTGGGCAGTCCCCGTCTTTCCAGCTACCCGGTACTCCTGCATAGCCGCCTTGGGAGCGGTTCCCTCCTTGGCCACCACGCTCTCGAGCATGCCCACCACCTGCCGGGCCACTTTCGATGACACAACGCGGCGAACCTCCACGGGGCGGTTCTCCAGGAGCACCACCCCGTCCGGGTCCACCACCTTGGAGACGAGGTAGGGCCGCATGAGCACGCCGTCATTGGCCAGGGCCCCGTAGCCCGCGGCGAGCTGCACGGCGGTGGCCGTCATGCCCTGGCCGAAGGACTGGGTGGCCAGCGCCACCTCGGCCTTGGGAAAGGGGATGATGCCCTTGCCCTCGCCGGGCAGCGCCAGGCCGGTGCGCTCCGCGAAGCCGAACGCGTGGTAGTAGGCCACCAGCTTCTCCCGCCCCAGCGCCTGGCCCACCTTGGCGGCGCAGATATTGGAGGAGACCTGGAGGATGCCCTTGGCCGCGAGCCAGGCGTGCGGGTGGGTGTCGTTGATGGTGTAGCGGCCGATCGTCCACGCGCCGTTCTCGCAGAAGAAGACCTCCTCCGTCTTGATGGCCTTCTCCTCGAGCGCCGCGGCGACGACGAAGGCCTTCATCGTCGAGCCCGGCTCGAAGGCGTCCAGCGCGGCGCGGTTGCGGATCGCGTCGTGCTGCGCCGCCTCGGGCGTGTTGGGGTTGAAGCCCGGGGAGTTGGCCAGGGCGAGCAGCTCGCCCGTCTTCGGATCGAGCACCACCACCGTGCCCGCCACGCCCTTGGACTCCTCCACCGCGCGCACCAGCGCCTTCTCGGCCACGTACTGGAGGTGGCGATCCAGCGTCAGGGTGACGGAGGCGCCCTCGCGCTCGATGGGATCCAGCGTGCCCTGCACCAGCAGCTTGCGCCCCTTGGCGTCGCGGAAGCCGGACAGGCGCGAGTTCTGCCCCGACAGCTCGTCGTCGAAGGCGAGCTCCAGCCCCTCCAGGCCGCGCCCCTCGGTGCCCACCACGCCCACCACCTGCGACGCCAGCTCCCGCTGCGGGTAGAAGCGCTTGGGCTCCTTGGTGAAGCCCAGCCCGGGCAGGCCCAGGGCCTTCACCGCCTCCACCTCCTGCGGCTTCGCCTGGCGCTTCAGCCACACGAAGCGCTTGCCCCGCTGCAACCGGGCCTGCAGTTCCTCCGAGTCCTGCGCGTCCAGCTTCAGCGCCTTGGCCAGCGCGCGCGACGCCTTGCGCGCATCCGGGAGCAGGGAGGGATCCACCCAGATGGAGTCCACCTCCACGCTCTGGGCCAGCGGCGTGCCGCGCCGATCGAAGATGTCACCGCGCCGGGCGGGGATCTCGATCTGACGGACGTACTGATCCTGGGCCAGCCCGCGCAGCTTGTCCTGCTCGTAGGTCTGCAGATAGGCGGCGCGGCCAAAGGCCACGGCGAGCAGGCTCAGGAAGAGCCCACCCAGCAGCAACACCCGGAGCCGCAGCCACCGGGTATGGGTCTCGGGGACCCTCGCCGCCTTCAGATCCCTCACCGGGCGTTCTCCCGCTCGGCCACGCGCAGCCCCGCGGGCTTGCGCGCCTCGCCCTTGCCCGGGCGGCGCACGCTGGGCAACTCCGGCTGCAGCGACACCACCGCCGAGCCCGGAGGCATCACCATGCCCAGCTGCTCGCGCGCCAGCTTCTCCAGCCGCGCCGGGGCCTTGAGCGTGGCCAGCTCCAGCTTGAGCCGATCGTTCTCGCGCGTCAGGGAGCTGCCCTCGGACTGCGCCTTGGAGAGCCGGTAGCCCATGTCCACCACCAGCACGCGGCTGGTGACGTGGAGGATGCCCACCGCCGCGAAGAGGGCGAAGAGCAGCACCGCGGGCAGCAGGTGCAGGAGCACGGTGCCCACCGACGCCGAGTTCCGCGAGCTCACCTGGGTCATCGAATCTTCTCCACCACGCGCAGGTGCGCGCTGCGAGAGCGGGGGTTGGCCTCCACCTCTTCCTCCGAGGCGGAGACGGCCTTCTTCGTCACCGGGGCGAAGTCGCCCTGGCCACCACAGACGCATACCGGCAGGCCCGGCGGGCAGCGGCAGGCGCCCACCAGCGTGCGGAACGCCTCCTTCACCTTGCGATCCTCGAGCGAGTGGAAGGAGATGACGGCCGCCCTGCCCCCGACCTTGAGCAGCTGGGGCAGCGCCTTGAGCAGCGCGTCCAGCTGCTCCAGCTCGCCGTTGACGGCCACGCGCAGCGCCTGGAACGTCTTGGTCGCCACGTGGATCCGCTTGGGCCACGCCTTGCGAGGCACCGCGCGCTTCACCACCTCGGCGGCCTCCAGCGTGCGCGTGGGCAGCGCGCGCTTGAGCTCCCGGGCGATGGGCCGCGAGAAGGACTCCTCGCCCAGCTCATAGATGATGTTGGCCAGGTCGCGCTCGTCCTCTTCGGCGATCAGCTCCGCGGCGGTGCGGCCCTCGGGGCCCATCCGCATGTCCAGCGGCCCATCCTTCATGAAGGAGAAGCCGCGCTCGGCCTCGTCGAGCTGCGGCGAGGACACGCCCAGATCCACCAGCACGCCGTCCACCGGGAGCACGTCCGCCGCCACCCGGGGCAGCTCCCCGAAGGTGCCCGCACGCGCCTGGAAGCCGGGCTGGCCGCCCAGCCGAGCGGTGGCCGCCGCGAGCGCCACCGGGTCGCGGTCCACGCCAATCACGGTGGCGCCCCGTGCCAGGAGCGCCTCCGCGTGGCCACCGCCGCCCAGTGTCCCGTCGATGATCACCTTCCCCGCTCCTGGCTGCAGCAGCCGAACCGCTTCTTCGAGGAGGACCGTCTGATGGCTGAAGGCCAAGGAAGGCCGCCTAGACGAAAGGAGCCCGCATGAGCGCGAAGGCCGCCCGGGCATCGTTCATATGCGGGTACATCTCGAACCGATCGTGCGCGCCCGCCGCCCGGAAGATGGCGGCCAGGTACGGCGACAGCCCGGACAGCTTCACGTCTCCCCCCGCGCGCCGGAAGCCCTCCGCGCGTGCCATCAGCGGCCGCACGCCGCGGTAGTCCAGGTGCGCCACCTCGCCGAAGTCGATCACCACCTGGCGCACGCCCCGCTGCAGCCGCCGCGCCAGCTCCTCGCACACCTGCAGCAGCTCCCGCTCGCCCAGCTCGCCCTCCAGCAGCAGCGTCTCCACGCGGTCGCTGCTCGCGTCCGCCGTCAGAGCCCGCCTCGCCTCCGATACCTGATTCATACACGTCCCCACACTCTCGGGTTTTCCGTAGTCCGTCGAGAAATTGGCTACTGCCGCAGCTCGGCGAGCACTCGGGCCACATCGGCCGAGTCCGCCGCGGCGCGCGCCTCTTCCTGGGCCTTGGCCCAGCCGGCGCGGCTCCACAGCTCCATCACCTTCACCATCCCCACCCACACCACGTCCTTCTCCAGCGACGCGTGCGCGCGCAGGTTCGGCGGCACGAGGACGCGGCCCATCTTGTCGAGCGGGCACTCCTGCGCGCTGGCCACATAGAGGCGCATCAGCGTCTTCACTCCCGGCTCCATGGGGTTGCGCTTGCCCAGCGCGGTCTCCAGGGCCTCCCACTCGCGCACCGGGTACGCGTGGAGGCAGGGGTCCAGCGCCGTCGTGAGGATGAGGCGCTCGTCGTAGGAGCCCACCAGCGTCTCCCGCAGCCTGGCCGGGAGGCTCGTCCGCCCCTTCGCGTCGATCTGGTGCTCATAGACGCCTCGGAACACGCGGAGCGCTTCCCCTCACGGGCGTGCCACCGCCCCACCTCGGCACGGGATTTCCCACCACTCCTTGCCACTTCCTGCCACCGAGCCGCGGAAAATACGCGCCGCTTCCCACCCGGTCAAGAAATGCAACAGGCCTGGAGCGCGCGGGCTCGGGCGGCTCCGTAGGTGGGGGTGGCGCGGTGTGGGGAGGGTGCGTCGATTGCTGGAAAGTCTGGCCGTCTGCTAAGCCAGCGCGGCCTTCCCCGAGGGGGAGGTTGCCTGTCCTCGCCGGGAGGGCGGGCCGCATGGGACGCAGCCCTTGGGCCGTCCCTCAGGAGGCACAGCACATGTCGCGCATCATTCGTCTCTCGCTCCTCGCCGTTGCGACCAGCGCCCTCGTGGCGTGTGGCGGTGGCGCCAAGCTGGGAGGTGGCAAGGAGGGCGCCGCCAAGGCTCTCTTCGAGGCCAGCCAGCCCGCGGGCAAGGGCGGCAACAGCAGCAGCCAGGGCCTGAACGTCTCCGGGCTGGTGGATCCCCGGGCGCTGGCGAGCGCCGCGGGCACCAACCTCGAGGTCGCCGTGGACTGCGCTCATGGGGGCTCGGTCAAGCTGAAGCTGGACCTGACCAGCACGGGCACCCAGGCGGGCTCGTTCAAGTACGACCTGGAGTACAAGGACTGCAACGAGGACGGCGTCAACGAGTTCAAGGGCACCATGACGATGGAGTTCAGCTTCGCCGGCACCTCGGGCTCGCTGGAGATGGCCCTGCGCCTGAAGGGCAAGATCGAGATCAGCGGCGACATCGATGACTTCATCGACGCGGACGTGACCGAGACGATCTCCGTGGCGGCTACCAGCGCCACCTCGGGCTCGGTGACGGTCAAGCTCAACGGCACCATCAAGACGTCCGAGGGCAGCTACGCCTACGCCAACGAGTCCGTCACCATCAACGTGGACGGCGAGATCCCCATGGCGGACGGCGGGAACTCCTGATCACCCGGGCCTGACGGCTCACCCAGGAAAGGCCGGGCTACCCGCGAGGGAGGCCCGGCCTTGTGTTTTTTGGTGTGAGGCCGGAGCATAGGGGTGAGCCCGCACATGCAGATCTCCGAGCAAGATTCCAGCGTCCGTCTCAAGGTGACCTACAAGACGCCCGAGGCGCTGATTGACGAGTACACGCGGAGCGTCGGCCAGGGGAGCGTGACCCTGGAGACGCGCCGCAGCCTGAGCCGAGGCACCCGCTTCGTCTTCGAGATGCAGGCGGAGGGCGTGGCTCAGCCGGTGGAGGTGGTGGGCGAGGTGGTGCACATCACCCCGCGGCCTGGAGGGCGCTACCACCTGACGGTGAAGTACGCGACGGGCGTGGATCGGGTGGCGCTGGACGCGGTGCTGCAGCGCATCTTCGCGCAGGAGCAGGAGAAGATGCGCAAGTTCCCGCGCATCCCCCTGAACGTGCGCGCCATCGAGTCCACGCCGTTCTCGCCGGTGTTCTACGTGCGGGACATGTCGCGCGGAGGCGTGGGCATGGAGGTGGACGCGCCCGCGCTGCCGGCGATGGTGAAGGTGGGCACGCCCTTCCTCCTGGAGATGGAGCTGTCGCCGGGGCCGCTGCTGCTGCCGGGAGAGGTGATGTGGGCCTCCACGGCGTTCCGGGCGCACTCGCCGGTGACGCCGATCTTCGGCGTGGGCTTCAAGGAGCCGCTGCCGAAGGACACGGCCGAGCGGCTGGAGTCGCTGCTGGCGCTGGACGCCCTGCCCCCGGGTCCCTGGTGGGCGCGCGTGAGCTTCGGGCCGGAAGCCCTGTCGCGCATGCCGTGAAGCCCGCGGGCTCCCTGCTCCTCAGTCCTTCACGTTGAACTCGACGGAATCAATCGTGCCCTTGACGTAGGTGAAGTCGCCGCCCGGCTCATGCCAGGTGGCGCTGACGCGCGTCGCGTACCGGATTCCTTGCGCCACGCGATAGCCCTCGATGTTGGCCGACCAGGGGAGCTGCTTCAGCGGAGTGCCGTCCTGCCACCGGTCGTTCGTGTCGAACCGGACCAGCTCGTCCGCCTCGTTGAAGTGGAAGATGCCGCTCACCGTGACGCCGTTGTAGGTGAGCTCCGCTCTGGCACTCCGCTCGTCCACGGGCTGCCACTTCATGTAGCCCTGGAGCGCGTACGAAGGGGCCAGGAGCGCCTCGGAGAGCACGGTGACCAGCCCGGATGTGTCCATGGGCGAGCCTGTGGTTTCTCCGAGCGGGATGATCTTCGCCACCTTGATGAGCATGCTGCCATGCCCCTCCTGATACTTGTCCCTTCCCTCGAACGGAATCACTCCGGCCATCCGGCCCTTCATGAGCACGATCCGCGTAGGCGCGGGGACGGAGTTGAACTGCTGGCAGGACAGCTCCATCCAGTCTGCGTCATGAGAGCGTTTCAGCTGCATCCCGCTCCAGTGGATCCTCATGTTCAAGGTGTGAGGCTTCCCGATGAAGCCGCCCGCACGGAAGTACCTCTGGACCGGCGGGGGCAGCCCGGCAAGGTCGCTCTCCGTGATCAGCCCCGGCGAGCGGACGGGATGGTTCGCCAGCTCCGCGCTCACCTCTGCCTGGTAGATGCGATCCAAGCTCTTTACCGCAGCCGCGACATTCATGTCCTCACACCCCTGAACTTTGAGCCAGCCGCATTGCGAATCCTGGGCCAATCGCAAGCCGAGGGGTGACGGGCCTTGCGGCGCACCGTCTTCGGGCAGACAGGATTGGCACGGGCCCTGCTCAGCGAAGCCGGAACCCTCAGGAGGTCTCCGTGTCCCGCAAGAAATTCCGTGCCGCCTTCACCCGCCTGCTGCTGGCTACCCCTGCACTGCCCCTGCTCGCGTGCAACGGAGAGGAGCCCTTCTTCATCAGGCATACGGTCTATTCCCGGGCGCTGCCGGATGGCGGGGTGTTCCCACGACCGGGGGCCAGCTGTGACGAGATCTGCAAGAAGGTCGAGGGCTGCTACAACGGCATCGAGTGCCAGCAGAAGCAGGGCGCGGATGGAGGCATCGTGGTGGACTGCTCCTCCTACTGCGACGGCCGCCGCCCCGAGGGACTGATGAGCCCTGGCAGGGTGGTGAACCCGGACTCGGAGCTGGGCGCCCTCTTCGCTCTGAAGGCCCACCTGGAGGCGGCCTCCGTCCCCGCCTTCGAGCGGCTGGCCCAGGAGCTGGCGGAGCACGGCGCACCTGCCCTGTTGGTGCGGGCAGCGCTCCGCTCGGCCCAGGAGGAGGTGCGCCATGCGCGTGCGATGGAAGCCCTGGCCCTGCGCCATGGAGCATCCATCCCCGAGGTGCTCGTGGAGCCCTTCCGTCCGCGCTCGCTGGAGGCGATGGCCCTGGAGAACGCCGAGGAGGGGTGTGTTCGTGAGTCCCTGGGAGCGCTGATGGCGGGATGGCAGGCACGCACCGCGGCGGATGCGGAGGTGCGTGAGGCCATGGTCCCCATCGCTCAGGAAGAGCTGCGCCACGCGGAGCTGTCCTGGGCGATAGACGCCTGGGCCTCGCGCCAGCTGGGTGAGGCGGGGAGCGCACGGCTCCACGAGGCCCGGCTGGAGGCCTTGCGCCACCTGGAGCGCGACGTGGAGGCGAGCCTTCCCTCGGAGGAGCTGGTGGTCCGGGCGGGGATCCCCTCGCGTGAGGCTGCACGGATGCTCCTGGGTGGGCTGGCCGAGGTGGTGCAGCGCCCGGGCCTGGCGTAACGGAGCGCTCCCCCGAGCGCAAAAGCTGCGCAAATCATGGCTCGAGTGTACGGCGTGCGGCGTGGGGTCACAGAGCCGCACGGCGTGCGCCCTTGTCACCTGCTCCGCAACTCTTGCGCTGGCCGCTCTCCCCCTCCTGCGCGATCCGCGGCTGGTATGCGCCTTGCTCAAGACCGGGCACATGTCGCTCGGGGTGCTCCAGCACTCCTACTACACGAACATCCAGGCGTACCAGATCCGAGGGTTCGTCTCGGTGCACTGAGCACGAGGCGAAAGGGCGTCCATGCTGTTGATCACTCTCCGCAGCCGGGGCTACGTCCCCCAGGGTTTGATCCTGGTGCTCGTCCTGTGCGCGGCCGCCCGGTGGGCGGTGGCTGCTCCACCCGCTCCAGAGCCTGCCGCAGCTCCAGCGTGGGAGCCTCCCTTCGACGCGGTGCTCAAGGTGAACGCCGCCTACGTGCGCCAGCGCCCGGAGGAGAAGTCCCCCATCATCGGGCTGCTCAGGCGCGACAGCCGCTTCCGGGTGACGGGGTGTGCCCCCTCATGCGAGGCGCCTGGGGCCTGGGCGCTGCTGGGCGATCAGGGCGCGCTCCGGCTGTCGCTGCTGGAGGTGGCACAGCCGCACACGTTCCCCCTGGAGGCGATGCCCGAGTTCGTCTACGGGAAGGTGCTGCGCGCGGGTGCGGACGTGCGCGCGGAGCCGGAGGCTGGAGCGCGGCGTGTGCGGCACGAGGCGGCTGGCCAGGTGCTGGCGTTTATCCAGGACGAGGCACTGCTCGCGAGCGGGTGGCTGGCGCGCCCGGGCGGAGGCTTCGTGAGCGCGGAGCAGGTCCGGCTCGATCAACCCTCTCCCTTTCAGGGAGAGGAGCGCCCCAGCGCGCCGCTCGCCTTCCTCTGGAAGCCCGCGCGGCTGACCTCGGAGGAAGTGCTGCCTGATGCGGGAGTGCCGCTCCCGGTGCCCGAGCCGCTGCCGAAGTTCTCCCGCTTCCCGCTGCTCGAGGTGACGAAGCACACGGTGCGCGTTCCGGGCGGCACGCTCCCTCGGGACGCGGTGCGCCTGGCCTTCCCCCGGCTGCGCCCAGCCTCTGTGCCGCCCGGAGCGAAGTGGGTCCACGTGGATCTCCAGGAGCAGGTGCTCACCGCCTACGAGGGGGACACCTGGGTGTATGCGACGCTCGTCTCCACGGGGAAGCAGGACACCGCCACCCACCGGGGCATCTTCCGTGTGTGGAGCAAGACGCTGCACGAGCTGATGACGGAGGAGAACAAGTACTTCGTGGAAGAGGTGCCCTACGCGCAGTACTTCTACGACGGCGAGGCGCTACACGGTGCCTTCTGGCACTCCCACTTTGGCCAGGCGGTCTCGCACGGGTGCGTCAACCTCTCGCTGCCGGACGCGCGCTGGCTCTTCTTCTGGGCCTCGCCGGTCCTCCCTTCGGGATGGCACTCGTACCGCGTCCCTCCCGGGACGGAGTCGCTCTGGGTGCTGGTGGAGTACGCGAAGCCCGGAGAGCTTCGCCCCGAGCCGGTGTTCGAGGCCGGCTCCGCGCCGTGAGCCGGGGGGTGTGAGCGACTCAGCCCACGCAGCCGGCGGAGCGCTCCTCGGGGGCGCAGCGGATGCGCACGTGGAAGTGGTCGTCGTGCGGGCGCGAGTCGGTGGGCTGGTGCAGCACGCGCTCGGCGCGCTCGAGCAGCGGGGCGGGCTCCTTCAGCTTGCGCGCCTCCTCGAGCAGGGCCTGGCGGAGAGGCCGGCTGATGAACATCCACTGCACGTCCACCTCCGGGTCCTCGATCAACGCGCGCACCAGGAGCCAGTTCCGCCGCGCGTCGAAGCGGCTCTTCCCGCTGTCGGCGTAGCCTCGCGCGTCGAACGAGAGCAGGTCTTCCGCCGGCACGGGCTGGCCCTGCTCGTCGAGCTGATAGAAGGCGAGGTCCGCATCACGTCCGGACTGGTGCGAGCGGGAGTACGGGGGGATGGGGCCGCCACGCGCCTTGGAGAGATCCCCCACCCCGAGCGGCGGCGAGTCGGGAGAGGACTGGCGGACAGCCTCCGCCGCGCGCTGGAGGGCAGCGACCAGCCGAGTCGTGCCCCAGTTGAGGCAGCGGCGCTGGTGCCGACGGGGCAGCGTGCGAATGGCCTCACTGGGCTCGAGCGCCTTTGCGCCCAGGAGCTTCCCCTCGGAGGAGCGCCCCAGGGAGAGGCTCTGGGAGTCGGAGGTGGGCTCCTCTCCACAGAAGGTCGGCTCGCCGGCGAGGGCAGGAACAGCCTTCAGAGCCAGCGAGAGGGCGAGCAGGCTCCACAAAGAGCGGCAGCGGGAGAGAGGCATCTGCGGTCCTCCGGTGAGGGGGCGTCCTGAACGTGGACCGATGCTAGTCGAGCCTCCCTCTCGAGGGAGCCAGGGTGTCCTTAGGGATAGCTGCCTGCCTGCCTGCTCTCCAGGCAGCTACACCTCCTTGAACTTCAGAGAGGATGGAGGGATGGGAGGGCATGTGGAAGCGGGGGTGAATCCGGGTGTGGACCGGGTCGTGGCTATTTCAGGGTCGCGGTGGCCGAGGCGCAAGCGAAGGCGAACGACCTCGGCACGGTCACGCGTGACGAAGTGAACAGCATCGCGGACCTGCTGCTCGAGCTCGCCAATTCCGACGAACCGCCGACGCTGCCGTGGGCCCCCTTCCTCCATCAGCACGCGACGACCCGAGTCGCGGTGACTGTGGGTTCGCGCGTGGCGGAGGTCCTGTGTCGCGACATCAACGCTGTCGCGTCAATGCTCGACGACCGTGGCTGGGCGTGGGAGTGCTTCTGGGCCGTCGGCAATCGCGCCGAGGTCCGTGATCGCACGACGAACTAGCTGTCGCGGAGCTGCGTGCCCTCGATCCACTCCATGACGATGAAGGGGAAGAACAGGCCCTGAGTGCGGCGCCAGAAGCCATGGCCGAGCAGGCGCGGCACGCTGGGGTGCTGGACGAGCGCCAGCAGCGCCACCTCTCGCATGAAGCGGGGATCCCAGGGGAACAGGCCCATCTTGAGGGCCACGGGGCCGGCGGACTCGTGCCCGACACGGACGGCGCGGTAGAGAACCCCGAAGGCACCATGGCCGTGGCAGCCCTCCAAGCGCCAGTCCTGCACCTGTGCGCCCGGAGGTAGGCAGAAGTGGTGACCCCAAGGTGTGCGCACTTGCGCCATGAAGGTCCTCGTGAAGGGGAGGTGGACATTCTACCTCCCCCCAGGAGTTCCTACCTCACACGTCACCTCGCAGGGTGGAGGGTCATGCAAAGGTGCGCTTTCACTGAGGATTGAAAGTGCGGAGGGGTCCACTCCTCACTGGCAGGGTTGGTCAGAATAGAAGGGCCTGGGTCGGTGGAGGTGGGCTTACCCATAGAAGGTGGGCACTGCCGAGCGGCCCACTGCTCACCGGTGAGTAGTGCCGAGCGGCCATTGCCAACCTGGTGAGCTGTGACGGCCGGCCCTCCGCCCCCGGGTCCGTCCGGTCAGGCGGCCATGGCTCACTTGGACACGCGCTGGCTCCACCGGTCCCAGCTTCTAAGACGGATAGGGGCTGTGTTGAGGGTGAAGGGCAGGTGCAGAGGGGCGGAGGAGGGCCGCTGACAGGTGCTGCTCGGGCTGTGCACCGGGCCGGTGGAGAGGCCGCCCAGCCCCTTGAGGGACACGCCTGCCCAGGCAGCCCACCCAGGCGGGAGGCAACAGGGGCGTGGGCTACTGGGGCACAGCACAGTGACGGCTCAACACCACGCGCTCTGGGGGGCCCCTGCGCTGGAACGAGTGGAGCATGCCGCGTGGCCAATTCCAGGTGCTCCAAAATGGCGTGCACCCCGTCGGGTAGCCAGCACCCGGCGCCTGCCGCCACATCGGCAACAGGCGAAGACGTCCAGCGCGAACGTCCTGCGCAGAAGCCCGGCCCCATCCACGCGCGGCGTCCGCTTCTTCTTCGCTTCCGCCTTCGCTGCTGCCTCAGGCGCCACGCTCGCCTCTTGTGGCTTCGGCTCTGCCCCCGCTTGGGGGAGCATCTCCATGATCTCGGCGCCGAGCCGCAGGTCCGGCCCCTGGGTCCACGCTCCGGTCATCCTTCGTCAGCCCTGTCCGGGTACGGGTCCGCGTCGAGCGCGATCGCCGTCTGCGAGAAGTAGGGGTGGAAGTCCGGCAGGAGCGAGAGAATGCCACCGTCCTCCTGCAGGAACTCGTGATTCGCACCCGGAAGGAGCGCCGGGTCGAGCGGGATGCGCGCGGCGGGGTTGTGCAGCACCACCGTGCCCTCGATCCAGCTCTCGTCGTATCCCGGCGCGTGCACCTCGTGAGCGAAAGGCTTCGGCATCGGCCCGTCAGCGTCGCGCTCGCCACGACGAACGCCGGTGCGGAGCATTCGGACGCGGCGGCTGCCAAATCCGGCGAGGTAGCCCATACGGTTGAACTTGGTAATCGTGCCCTGCGGGTTGACGACGACGGCGCTGACGTTCTCGGCACCGGGCAGGCGGAAGAAGCCCGATGGTTCGACAGCGCCCGCGAAGCGGTGCTCGGCGATGCGCTCGATCCGCCGTGCGCCGCCGACCAAGCTATGGCGCACGCCGAATACATACGCGGTCGCCGCAGGCACCACCATGCGCATCACGCCGGGGCCGTGGAAGTCTTGGAGCGCGATGGCGAACGGAGCACCACTGAGCGCGGGCGCCTCCCAGTAGGGTGGGCGGCGCTCGAGCTTGCGCCTGAGCGCCCGGGCAAGCTTGATGGGCACGTAGTTCTGCAGATAGGCAGTGAACGCGTCGGGGGGCGTGGGCGGGTGCGCCGGCGCGGCGTTGGGCGGGTTCGCCGTGGTCGCCTCGACCGCGAGGCGGCCGAGCGGGCCGCGCAGCACCAAGTCGGGGACCTGCGCCTCTTCGCGGGCGTAGCCGAGCTCGGCGAATGCGGCGAAGAGATAGAGTTCCCACAGCCGAGCGTCGAAGGCCGTCGTTTGGAACTGCTCGACGAAGTTGCCGTCGAGATCGTCATAGAACCGCATCATCGCCGCGATGAGGCCGCGGGCGGGCGAATAGCGTTCGTCCTCCACTAGCACCCGGAATGTCGGGTGAAGCCGCGCCGGCGGCGCGAGGGGCGCGAAGAAGTCGACCGGCGCGCCCGGGGCATCGCCCTGGTGGAAGGCGGTGTCGGGTTCTGCGGCGCGCGCGGCGAGCGCCGCGGCAAGCTCGGCGCGCGCGGCCTGAACCGTGGGCAGCGAGGCGTTGACCGCGACCGCGCGGAAACGGAGCCGCTCGTCCCGGCCGAGCGCCACCCACCCGAAGTCATGGTCGATGCGGTCCCAGGTCACCACCCCAAGGAGCCGTTCGTCGTGAGTCGCGAACCAATCGACCTCCTGGGTGAGCTGCACGATGAAAGGCTGGCGGGTATAGCCCGCCAGCGCGTCGAATCGGCACTTCGCGAGCGGCCGCACCGGGTCGGACATGGTCATGCGCCGCGTTCTTCGGCCCGGAGCGCCAGCGGGCCGGGCCGGCGCATCCAACGGGGCAGGAGGCTAGTAAGCATAGGAAGGATGGAAGTGAGCATAGGAAGGATGGAAGTGAGCATAGGAAGGATGGAAGAGCATAGGAAGGATGGAAGGCCTGTTGAGGGGTGGCGGGCTGGAGCGCAGGGGCCGAGGAGGGCCGCTGACAGGGGCCGCCCGAGCAGTGCGCCCGGTCGGTGGAGAGACCGCGCAGCCCCTGCCGCGGGCCGTAGGTCTTCTACCGGCTGCGCTGCTCATTCCTCGAACACCGTGCTCGGTAGCAGCCTCGTCCTTACTATGAGCTGCCCACTCGGGCCGGTACCCCTGAGGCCGACGCTCGGGAGCGCCAGCTCGGTTCTGCCAATCATCCATCTATCAGCCGCTTGAATAGATCCTCGATCTCTTGAACCCATGCAGGTAGAGGGAGGAGTTGGCGGCATTCGTAGTCATGCCTCAAGTTGCGAAGCACGAGGTGCATGTTCTGCTCGAATACTGGAGGGAACCGTTCAAAGAAAGGCTTGAGCATTCTAGCAGCTTCTTCAAAGACAATGCGTGCCTCCTCGCTCCTCCCCACCTCGCTCAATCTACCGCCCAGACTGATGAGGCTCCGGGCGAGGTCCGGCTGGAACGCTTCCGGCTGCCTGTGCGTCAACTCCCGGTAGAGTTCCACCGCCTCCTGCCCCACCTTCAGTGCCTCCTCTCTCCTCCCCACCTCGCCCAACATCCCGCTCAGGTTGCTGAGGCTGCTAGCGAGGCCCGGCCGAAACGCTTCCGGCTGCCTGTGCGCCAACTTCCGGTAAAGCTCCGCCGCCTCCTGCCCCACCTTCAGTGCCTCCTCTCTCCTCCCCACCTCGATCAACGCCACGCTCAAGTTGCTGAGGCTGCCAGCGAGGCCCGGCTGGAACGCTTCCGGCTGCCTGTGAGCCAACTTCCGGTAAAGCTCCACCGCCTCCTGCACCACCTTCAGCGCCTCCTCTCTCCTCCCCACCTCTCTCCACCTCCCACCCAGATTGCTGAGGCTGCTAGCGAGGTCCAACTGGAACGCTTCCGGCTGTCTTTGCGCCAACTCCCGCCTTAGCCCCACCGCCTCCTGCTCCGCCTTCAGTGCTTCCTCTCTCCTCCCCACCTCGCTCAACATCACGCTCAAGTTGCTGAGGCTCTGGGCAAGGTCCGGCTGGAACGCTTCCGGCTGTCTTTGCGCCAACTCCCGATAGAGTTCCACCGCCTCCTGCACCACCTTCAGCGCCTCCTCTCTCCTCCCCACCTCGCTCCACCTCCCGCCCAAGTTGCTGAGGCTCCGGGCGAGGTGCGGCTGGAATGCTTCCGGCTGTCGTTGTGACAACTCCCGCCTTAGCCCCACCGCCTCCTGCTCCGCCTTCAGCGCCTCCTCTCTCCTCCCCACCTCGCTCAACATCACGCTCAAGTTGCTGAGGCTCTGGGCAAGGTCCGGCTGGAACGCTTCCGGCTGCCTTTGCGTCAACTCCCGATAGAACTCCACCGCCTCCTGCTCCACCTCCAGCGCCTCCTCTCTTCTCCCCACCCCTCTCAACCTCCCGCCCAGGTTGTTGAGGCTGCTAGCGAGGTCCGGCCGGAACGCTTCCGGCTGCCTTTGCGTCAACTCTCGGTAGAACTCCACCGCCTCCTGCACCACCTTCAGCGCCTCCTCGCTCCTCCCCACCTCGCTCCACCTCACGCCCAGGTTGCTAAGGCTCCGGGCGAGGTTCAGCCGGAACGCTTCCGGCTGCCTGTGCGCCAACTCCCGGTAGAGTTCCACCGCCTCCTGCACCACCTTCAGCGCCTCCTCTCTCTTCCCCACCTCGCTCCACCTCACGCCCAGGTTGTTAAGGCTCCGGGCGAGGTCCGGCCGGAACGCTTCCGGCTGCTTGTGCGCCAACTCCCGGTAGTACTCCACCGCCTCCTGCACCACCTTCAGCGCCTCCTCTCTCCTCCCCACCTCGCTCCACCTCACGCCCAGGTTGCTAAGGCTCCGGGCGAGGTCCGGCTGGAACGCTTCCGGCTGCCTTTGCGTCAACTCCCGATAGAGCTCCACCGCCTCCTGCACCACCTTCAGCGCCTCCTCTCTCCTCCCCACCTCGCTCCACCTCACGCCCAGGTTGCTAAGGCTCCGGGCGAGGTTCGGCCGGAACGCTTCCGGCTGCCTGTGCGCCAACTCCCGGTAGAGTTCCACCGCCTCCTGCACCACCTTCAGCGCCTCCTCTCTCCTCCCCACCTCGCTCAACCTGAACCCCCAAATATCGAGAAGCCGGGCCCGCTCCTTGAGCACCGCTTCATCTTCCGAGACCGGTAGCGCCTCCAAGAGCGTGCGAGCTGTCCACTCCGCGACTTGTCGCAGCGACACCGTCGCTTCAGGCATCCCTGCCTCCTCCAATGCGCGCGCCACATTCGCGTCCCCATGGGATTCCAGCCGCCTCCACAACTCCTCGCCGAGCAGCGAGAACGCTGTGCGCTCTCCTACTGCCTTCGCCGCCTCCAACACGAGCCTCGCTCGTGTATGCAACGGACCGGACAGCAGTTGCTGGATCCATGGCCGCACCGCCTCTGGTTGTGCAGCCGAAGCGCGGCCAAGCACCTCCAGCCCATTCCTCAGGACACCCGGGTCTTCGCTGGGAGGTAGCACCCGGTCAATCCAGTCACGTGAGACGGTGTCCTCTTCAAGGTCTGGAACTGCCACGCGCAGCACCATGGCTTCACCCAGGAGATCCGGCTCCAGCCCTGGAAGAAAAACGGCAGAGCCCTCACTCTCACGTTGATAGATCCGATGGAGCTTCCGGAGCCACTCGTCTTCCACGTACGGGCGCCCGAGCACTTTCTGCGCCACGCTCCTGGCTGTTTCCCGGTCCTGCAGCCCACCTCGAAGCGTGGCAGTAGCCATGACCTGCCGTGCATCGGCCTTAGGGGCGTTCATCTCCCAGAAGCGCTCCTCGTGATCGAGGATGACCTTCATCAGCGTGCTCGCCGTGAACTCGAGCCCCTCCACCGCCGCGAGGGCCGCCATGTGCAGGTAGAGCACCCTCTCGAAGCGCTGATCGGTGAGTGGGGCCTGGCGTGGGCGCTGAGTCTCTTTGCCCAGGTACTTTGCGAACCGCATCACTGCCTCGCGGAACACCTTCTCCCGGTCACGTTCCTTCATTGCCAGGGGCTTCAGTTCGTGCGCTGGAGCAGCACCGAGCCATGCATCCAACCCGGCTTGGGACTTCAACAACAACGTCCACCAGTCACCCGCGTTCCGCGCCAACAGCAGCAACCGCACCCGGCGAAGGGGGACCCCCTCCTCTCTCTGGGCGTGCGCATAGCGGTGCAGGCGTTCAAGCATCGCTCCCAGATGCTCCTTGGGGCGGCTCTCCGCGTAGTCGATCACCACCAGCACCGGCTGACCGGGTGCCAACACCCTCTCCAGCCAGTTCTCCGGCACCTGGCCCGGCGGCAGGAACCCAGCGTTCCACCCCTCGATCCAAAGACGGCGTATCGCCTCGATGGCGAGGCGCGTCTTGCCCACCCCACCCTCGGCATGGAGCAGCCGCACGGCGACCGCAGGCTCCTCGTTGCACCACTGCTCGAGTTCCTGAAGAACCGGCCCCCGCTCCTGCTCGTGGAAGGGAACCACCTCGTAGCGGGCGCTCAGGAGCTCAGATGGCAATTGCTGCTTCGGCAGTTCCCCCTCGGTCCCCGTGAGCAGGAAGTCATCCACTCCCGGGATGGCGTCCTTCACGAAGTGCTCTCGCAGGAACGCCAGGAGGCACTCTGCCGAGGCCCGCGCGGCGAACTCCTTCAGGTGGTCGTCCCGGCCCAGGTTGGCGAAGTCCATCACCCCTTTCATCACCAACGCATCCAACTTCCGGTCCCGCTGAGCGTGAGCCAACAACCCGATGGACGCCGCCTCCATCTCCAGGCCGCGCGTCGTACGAATGAATTGGGTCAGGAAGCTCCAGATGCTCTTGTCCTCGATAACCTGGCTGCCACTGGCCATCGGCGCGACGTGGACCTTGAAGCGCAACTCCTCCCCTTCTGGGGACAGGTCGGGGAAGCGCTCTCCGTACTCGCTCCTGAACGCGCGCGCGCGCTTGCTGCCCTTACGGGTGAGCGCGATCTCATGCTTGTCCAGGTAGCGGCTCTCCCGCAGTGAGCGGATGACCTCTTTCCTCTGCGGGCAGTGCCTCTCGCTCTCGGGGAGCTGGAACGGATCATACGCTCCCATCAAGAGTTGGTGCAGCACCCAGTTCTCCTGCCACTCGATAGGAATAGGGCGCCGCCGCCACCACTCCTCGTTGCGCAGGCGCGAGGTGAAGTCGAACCGCTCCAGCTTCACCTTCCAGTCACCTCTCAGGTTGTACGTCGTGAGGTCCTGCTGGAACCCCTTGGGGAGCCTCTTGCCCTTGTCGTGGAAGTACAGCCGCTCCGCGGCAATCACATCTCCGAGGTTCGTCTTTCCGGGGTGGCCTGCGCACACGCCGCACATCGCCACGCACCGGGGCTCATACCGCTCCACCAGGGGGAGCAGTGCATTCGCCGCCATATCGGAGCCCATGGCCTCAGCCCGAGACACCGCCACGCGCAGCCGCCGGCCTCTCTTGGCAGCAAAGGAGCAGAATGCCACCGGGAGCCCGTTGGGGCCCTCCACTTCCTCCCATTGGCTCGCCTTCAGCGCTCCCGCTTGTACCTGAAGCACAGCTCGGTACTCGAGCTCAGTGGCTGTCAGGATCACCACGTCCACGCGGCGTGCGTTCTTTTGACTGGCGCTCACACTCTCAGCGTACTGGCCCGTCCGAGGCTCTCCAAGCCATGGAATACACTGGCGGGGGATTGCGCCACGCCCACCCCAGTAGGCAGGCCGCCGTGGAGGGGCCAGGACCGCTATCCCGATGATGATCCAGTCGAGCCACTGGCTTGCCCGAGGCGCGTTGTAGGCCACGGCCTGCCAAGTTGTCAGACAGGCATCCAAGGCGATGATCCCGCCGAGCAGTCCCGCCACCCATGAGCACCAGCGATGGAGCAGCCCGAAGAGCGCGCAGGTGAGGCCCATGTCGAAGCCCACCCAGGCCCACTGCACCGCCTTCGAGGGGAAGTGGTCCGAGCTTGCGGGCAGGGCCAGCAGCAGCGTCCAGGGGATGAGCAGGATCGCCAGCAGGCGGACGAGCAGATCCGCGCGGCGCAGCAGGGTGACGACGGCGAAGCGGAGGAAGCTTCCTCGCGCGAAGGCCCGCAGGGCGTCGTACACGGGCCACAGGCTCCGCGTACGCGGAGGCCACACCAGGTGGATGGGAGTCCACGCATGAGGCCGGAGCTTCGCCTTGAAGGCCCGCAGGCCCTCGAAGTCGATATCGATGGGTACCCACAGAGTTTCGCCAAGCCCGCCCCGGGAGTGTCGTGCCTGGAAGTCCTACGGGGACTGCGCTCGACCAAGTCGGAGCGCCCTCGCCAGTAGCTCCGAGCGGCGGGTTCGATTCCCGCCGCCTCCACACAGTTTCGGGACCGCGGCGGGCCGGGACTTCGTGTCGGTCGACCTGGCCACCGCCGAGAAGCAAGCCCGCGCGTGGGAAGCTCGCTACGGCGCGCGGTGAACGGGGAGGGGCGTGAAGGCAGGGAGCTTCAGGAGGTAGACAGAGCAAAGGCCCGGTGTGCTATCTGCGGCCGGTCCGCTTCACGCCGGGAACCCTGCCCCATGTCACACGTCGATCCGAAGCTGCGCCGCGAACTCTTCGGCTGGTACAGCCACCGCCTGGGCATGGACATGCCCATCGTCCGCTACGGCCACTGGGGCCCAGCGCTGCTGCTCTTCCCCACTGCGGGCGGAGAGGGTGTGGATCCGATCCTGAGCGTTGGACAAAGTCCAGAGAATCTGGTGGGTAGGGTGGCCTGAGGAGGCAGGGCCATGCCGAAGGTGAGTATTGAAGTGCCCGAGGAGTTGGCGGAGGCAGTCGG
>Ga0255338_1000476_pt1 | contig 127632 bp, 83 predicted proteins | sample MeOH1_35cm_T4_19_FD_203715 | JGI IMG/M metagenome (GOLD analysis project Ga0255338, IMG submission 203715) | Sandy soil microbial communities from University of British Columbia, Vancouver, Canada - MeOH1_35cm_T4_195 | ecosystem: Engineered > Artificial ecosystem > Sand microcosm > Unclassified... | reverse complement strand
AATCTCCCGCAGCGAAAGTGATGTTGCCTGCGCACGTCGAGATTCCTCACTGCGTTCGGAATGACCGGAAGTGGAAATTGGTTGGTTTGAAGACACGCCATAGACTTCGCTGCGCGGCCAAGGAACTCCCTCCTTGTTTGTCATCGCGAGCCCTCCGCAGGAGGGCGTGGCGATCCATGCTTTTGAGAGTTTAAAAGTGTTTGAAGCCGGAACGAGGCAGCAGGCCTCCCGCGAATGACGCCAATGGACGCGAAGCGCCGATGTGGGGCGGTGAAGCCCTGCGGCTGGAAGCTGCAGCCCCTCAATCAGGTTCGCTCACCGGGGCAGTTCGTTCATCAATCCGGTCAGGCGCTCCCGCAGCAGGCGGCGGGCGCGGTAAAGCCGGGTTTCGACTCCGCGCACCGAACAGCCGGTGATTTCGCCGATCTCCTGATAGGAAAGATGATCGTAGTGATGGAGCAGCAGCGTCACCTTCAGGTCGTGCGGAAGATTGTCGATGGCCGAGCGCACCACGGCCACGGTCTCGTCGCGCTCGAGGGCGGTCGCGGGTGCGGGCTGTTCGCTGGCGGGCTCCAGGTAGTTCGGGGTGCCGTCGCTGTCGTTCCGGCCATCGCCGGCCACGGCGAGCGCGACGGTGGGATGCCGGCGCTGCCACCGATGATGGTTGTGGCAGAGGTTGGTGAGGGCGGTGAAGAGCCAGGCGCTCAGCTTCGTGTCGGGCCGCAGCCGATGGCGGTGCTGGTAGAGACGCACGAAGGTCTCGGCCACGAGGTCGTGGGCGTCCGCGCTGTTCTGCACATAGCGGTAGGCGAAGCTGTGCAGGGGGCGTTGCCAGCGGCTGATCAGGCGGTTCAATGCCACCGCCTCGCCCTGCTTGAGGGCAAGCAGGCTGGCGTGGTCGTCGGCTGAGGGGGTAGGGGACACAACGCGCGGGGTCGGCGCATCAATCGGAGGAGAGAGGGGCGGGAGGAGGGTCGGACTCGACCAGGCGGATGTAGCGCTCGCGTTGCTGGGGAGTCATGACCGCGGCCGCCGCGAGCACGAGCTGGCGGGTCGAGTCGCGGCCTTCGCTACTCAGGCGGCGGCGGAGCTCGACGTAGCGGGCAAATTCGATGAAATCCACGCGATCCTCCGCCTGGCGGAGCTGTTCGAAAGTCAGGAATTCCGCCTGCAGGCCGGCCGCTTGGGCGGCGATGGCCCGCAGCCGCGGGCTCGAGGCCTGGTGGATATCCCGAACCCGGGCGAACTGGGCGTCGGTGAGCTGCAGCTCGGATTTCATCCAGGCCAGCCGGTCCTCCAGGGTGTTGGTCGTGGCGGGCCGGTGCAGGTGGAAGTAGGCCAGGTGGATGAAGAGGCCGACCCCGAGGCCCAAGGCGATGGTGAGAAGGGCGCGTTTCATGTGCGGGGGGCTTCGTCCCGGATGGCGAGCACGGGATCGATCAGCTGCAGGTAGCTGCGCGCGAGCTGGGCGCTGCGTTCGTTTTCCAGGCGGTTGAGGCGGACCTCGGCCAGAAACAAGCCGAGGAGGGCACAGCTGGCGATGAAGAGCACCGCGAACGGTGGCCGGGCGAACCAGGCCGAAATCGGGGCCCACCAGGGAAGAACCGGGGCGGACTCCTCGCCGGAGTGGGCGATGCGGCGCCAGACCTCGGCGGCGAGCCGCGGCGGGGGCTCAGGAATGTCGTTCCACCGGTCGAGCAGGGGATCCAGCGGATCAGGGGGGATGTTCATGGCGGATGGCGGGGCTGACGGTATGCAGCATAACACCGCGCGCCGGCGGAGTCCTTCAAAATCTTTTTGCCCACCCGTGGAGCGACCGGCGGCCGCCGCTGCGGCCGGTCGGGCGGTGCCGGGTTTATTAAGTGAAACTGATAATAATGAGTAATATACCAGAGCAAAAAAGGCTTGAAAAATAACCATCCTGATAATTATTAATCACGCGAACCCCAACCCCCCAAGCGTATGAACCACCGTTACTCCGTCGGATTAAAACGGGCCCGGACAGCAGGCTTTTGCTGTCTTGCCCTGCTCGCCCTCCGGGCCCTGGCCCAAACCCCGGCCGCCCCGGAAACCATCACCCTGCCGACCTTCACCGTCTCGACCAACCTCGACAAAGGCTACCTGGCCGGCAACTCGGTGTCGGCCACCCGCATCGACACCCCGATCAAGGACCTGCCGTTCTCGATCAGCGCGTTTACCGAGCAGTTCATCGACGACATCGGCGCGCTCGAGCTGCTCGACGTGGTGAACTATGCCCCCGGCGTCACCAGCGGCGCCAAGGAATTCACCCAGGGCAACAACCGTTTCTCGATCCGCGGCTTTGACGGCGACGTGACGCCCCAGCGCAACGGCTTCGTCGGCAACCGCTACGTCGACGCCGGCAATGTCCAGCGCGTCGAGGTCGTGAAGGGCCCGGCGTCGCTCCTCTACGGCCAGATCACGCCCGGCGGCACGGTGAACTACATCACCAAGCGCGCGACGAACAAGGATTTCGTGAAGATCAAGGCGCAGGTCGGCACGGACAACTTCTGGCGCACGGACCTGGACGTGAACCGGACGATGGCGGACGGCAAATTCAACGTGCGCCTCATCGGCGCCTATGAAAACTCGCTCGCGTGGGCCAATCCCAGCGGCGGCGACTCGCAGCTACTCGCCGGCAGCGTCGAGGTGAAGCCGTTGGAGAACGTCTCCCTCATCGTCGAGTTCGAAACCTACGACCGGGCGCAAACGCCGTTGGTCGGCATGAGCCCCAATCTCTCCATCGCCGGCTTCAACTCCGCCTCCGCGACGAACTACCCGGTGCTCACCGACCGCGCCCGGGCGCAGGCCTATGTCGACGTCGGCAATCTCAATCTCGGCTTCCTCAACTATCCCCCGCTGCCGGACGACTTCAATTACGTCGGTCGGGGCGACTATCGCATGTCGGACTTCGACTCGATCAACGCGGAGCTGAACGTGAAGCTCGGCTCGAACTGGCGCGCGCGCGCCAACTTCGGCTGGAATGAATTCAAGATCAGCAACAAGCTCACGGGCCTCGCCGAGTTCACGGTCACTCCCGCCGCCGCTTACCTCGCCACCGCGGGCAACAGCCGCTTCACCTTCCGCGACGAGCTGCGCGCCAATCCCGGCTCGGTCCTCGCCGACCCGAACAAGACCGCCACCGCGGTCCTCACCCGGCGCAAGCGCCTGGAAGAATCGATGGGCGACTCGACCTCCTATCAGCTCGAACTGGCCGGCAAGCTCGAGCTCGGTCCCATCACGCTGAAGCCCCTCTTTGGCGGCTACCTCAGCGAGGTCGGCACCGGCAGCTTCCGTCGCGAGAGCACGACCGCCCCGGCCGCCGGCGTCGCCAATTCGGCCACCGCCCCCAGCCAGCATTTCCAGCCCTGGAACTACAACGACCGGTCCACCTGGGTGAACACCGACGATTACAACGTGAACACCATCCCTGGCATCAATTCCTACAACGACGCCGAGGGCGAGGAGAGCGCGCTCTACGGCGTGCTCACGGCCAGCATGTTCGACGAGCGCCTGATCCTGATCGGGGGCGCGCGCTACAACACCACCTGGACCATCAACACCAACCTGCTGCCGACCACGACCACGCCTCCGGGTGCGGCGGTGGTGGGCGACAAGTTCGAAGCGACGAAGACCACGCCGCAGTTCGGCATCGGCTACAAGCTCCGCCGCGACCTGCTGCTGTTCGCCAGCTACTCCGAGTCGTTCTTCATCGAGGACCGCAGCCTCACCTCGTTCAACCCCGCCTACAATCCGGCGCTGCCCTCGGGCCCGGACAACCGCGTGACGGTCTCCGAACCCGCCGAGCCCACCACCGGCAGCGGCTACGAGGTTGGCATCAAGACCGATTTCCTCAACGGCCGCGTGTCGTCCACGATCTCTGCCTTCCACCTTGAGCGCGAGAACCGCGTGCTGCGCTTCCGGGAGACGGCGGTCGACGGCACCTTCCCGACCATCACCCGCCAGGGCACGGTCGACCAGAGCGAGGGCGTCGAGCTCGAGCTCACGTGGTCGCCGATGGACAACTGGCAGGTCTACGCGACGCTGAGCATGATGGACATCAAGACCATCAAGGGCACGTTCCCGCCGATCATCACCTATTCGACGGACGCGACGGTGCAGGCCGCGTATGTCGCCGCCTACAACGAGGCGAAGAACCTCATCCTGAACGCCGTGCCCGAGGGTTCGGCCGAGCGTCTCGCCACGCTCTGGACGCGCTACAGCTTCAACAAGGGCCCGCTCGACGGCTGGTGGATCGGCGCCGGCTTCGTCCACACGGGCGACAAGGCCCAGCGCACGGCCAACCCGACGCTCTTCCTCGAGGCCAGCACGATCTACGACATGACGATCGGCCGCGACTGGAAGATGGCCGGTGCCAGCTGGTCGGGCGCGCTCGCCTGGAAGAACATCGAGGACAAGGTCTACTACAACGCCAACCAGTCGCGCGGCCAGCCCGGGCGAATCATCCTGAGCGTGAGCACCAAATTCTGACCAAGGGGGTCAGGGTATTATCGAGAATCAAGAAGGCCGCCCGGTAAGGGGCGGCCTTCTTTTTGTTTTGGGTGAAATCCGGGACTGTCGGGTAACCGCTGGCGGACATCATGCTGGATGTGATGCCAGCTTGCTGGCTAACTTCACTCGCTGAGGGTTCGATGCCCCGAAGCTTGCTTCGACTTGGGATTCCACGGCGAGGTGGTTCCAGGGCGAAACACTGGAGCGCGGGCGACCCCGCCCGCGGGATCAGGGTGTGTCTTCAAACCCGTTTGTCATTCCGAACGCAGTGAGGAATCTCGACGTGCGCAGGCAACATCACTTTCGCTGTGGGAGATTCCTCACTGCGTTCGGAATGACCGGAAGTGGGAATTGGCTGGTTTGTAGGCACGCCATAGCGATCCCGCCCGACAATTACGGCTCACGGTCGCGTCACCCGCAGATGCAGGAAGAGGAAATCCCGGGCCGTGCGGGGACCACCGGTGGGCGGGCTGAGATCGTAGGCGGTCAGGTCGGCGATGGCGCCGACCCCGAGTTCGCGGGCACGCTCATAGATGAGCTGCGCGTGCCGCGGGTGGTGCAGGAAATGGCTGTTGTCGGTGACGTCACCGGCCGGGAGCTTGTTGTAGAGAAAGACCGGCGGATCGTCGGAGGAGAGGAGCGCGAGCATGTCGCATTCCGCGAGCACGGCGCGGCCTGCGGGGCTTTGGAGCTCGGCTGCCGTGGCGAAACCGTAGACGCCCGGCGATTGGTAGCGCAGTCCGTAGCGACTCGCGGCTTCGGTCCCGAAGACCTCGATCCAGCGCGGGAAATTGTAGGAGAATTGCGTGGAGAGCGCGACGGCGCAGGCGATGCGGGTGGACTCGCGCAGGACCGGATCGGGGTTTTTCGGATCGGCGAGGTCGTCATGGAACGCGAGCCAGAGGGCCGTGCCGGCGCCGGCGGAACTGCCCGAGACGGCGACCCGGGCCGGATCGAGATTCCAAGCGGACGACTGGTTGCGCAGGAATTGGATGGCGCGGGCGCAGTCGCGCAAAATCGACTGGAGCGGCACGTCCGGGGCGAGGAAGCGGTAATTGACGGCGGCGAAGGCCACGCCGGCGTCGAGGCATTGCTGGATGAGTTTTTGCTCCCGCGCCTTGGCCTTGTCGCCTTGGATGAAACCGCCGCCATGGATGTAGACGACGAGCGGGGCCGGTGCCTTGACCGCGGGCAGCCAGAGGTCGAGTCGGTTGCGCTCATGGGGACCGTAGCGGATGTCCGCATGGGTCGGGGGCGGAGCGACGTCGGCGGCGCGGGCGCCAAGCGTGGTCAGGACGAGAACGACAAAAAGAAGGCGGAAGGGAAAATACACGAGGGGATGCAGGTCGGGCGATCGCTGACGGTCACGGATTCACGACCGGAGGATTCGCGGCTTCGCGGAGCAGGGCGTCGAGAAAACCGGGCCGCAGTTTCTCGTTCTGCGAGGTCGGCCATTTCTCGGGCGCCTGATTGTAGGGTCGCAGGAACTCGAGGGCGGCGCGCAGGCTGGCGCCGTTGGGCGCGGTGTAGTGCCAAAGATCGAGGCCGAGGCCGGCCGCGTGACGGGCAACGCAGGCGTGGGCTTCGAGGTTGAACCGGCTGTAGCCGAGGCCATCGACCCGGCGGATCTCCTCCGGCTGGCTGCCGTCGGGTTTGAACTGGTGGGCGATCAGTTTCTTTTCCTCCTCGAGAAGCTGGCGGGCGAGGTCGTCGCGCCCGACATAACGCGCGATCGGCAGGGCCTGGGCGAAATACCAGGTGCCGTGATTGTTTTTCGCGGCGCGTTCCTCGACGGCGATCCCGGCGGTGGTGAACCAGTGCAGGTAGGTGGTGAACCAGGCCTTGATCGCGGACTCCTCGTCCGGCGCCAGGGCGGGGGAGCCGCGGAGCATCAGCAGCGCGTCGACGACCGAGGCGAAGCCGCGCGCGTCGAGCATGCCGGAGGGATTGCCGCGGTTGCCCTTGTGGCCGAGGCGGACCTGGGCGTATTCCAGATGCGGATTCATCCGCGTGGCCCTCGCGACGAACCAGGCGCGCAGCCATTCGCCAGCCCGGCGGGCGGCGGATGCATCACGGTGCAGGTGCCACGCGGCGGCGAGCTTGGCGACGTTGTCGCAGAAATCCCCGATGCGCTGGCGGTCGCCGCGGGCGACCTGCTCGTGGTTGTGCCGGCCGTCGCGGCTGACGAAAGGCAGGCCGTCGGGCTTGGCCGGATCGGGCCAGTAGTAGCGGGCGTAGCTCACGTAATCGTGCGGATCGCCACTGGGTGGGGCCTGGGTCTTGTCCACGACGGTGACTATGGGCGCGCGCAGGGCCGCCGGAGCCGCGGCGGCCAGTGTCGTGAGTTCGGCGGGCGTGAGCTGATAGGGCGGGGCGGCGACGGCCACGCTGGTGGCCATGAGGGCGATCAGGAGGGAGAATTTCATTTGATGGTCAGGGTGCGGCCGTCGGCCTTGAGGTAGGTGGCGTCGCGGACGAAGTGGTTGAGAACTTTGCCGGAGAGATCGCGGCGGACGACGACCAGCGAGGCGTCGGTCTCGATGCCGTCGAGCGCGATGACCGGAGCGGATTTGGCGCGGGCGGCGATCAGCGTGCGGTGATCCGCGGCGGTCACCGCGAAGGCGGTGAGTGCGTCGCTGCTGCGATCCTCGACGCTGAAGGGGGAGGATTCATCCGTCGCGGCCGGTTTCAGCAAGGTGATCCAAGGTGTGGTGTATTTTGCGGAGGTCGTTTCCAGGTAGGGAAACACGGCGTAGTCGCCCTTGATGTAGGTGAGCTCGCCTTGCTTGACCACGGTGGAGGCACCGGGGGCGGCGATCCAGGAGCGCAATTGGGCGGCGGGACCGTAGCGGTCGGTGGTGTAATGCCAGGTGCGCCCGGCGCCGGTGGCGGTGAGCCCGCCTTCGCCGGGCTTCGGCGCGGTAAACGTGCCGCGGCCGCCGTGCAGGAAGACTTTCACTTCGCCCGCCTGCTTGGACTCGACGCGGTCGATGATGGCGTAGTAATCGCCCGCGATCCAGAAGATGGCCCTGCGCCAGGTCGCTTTCTTGCCGAAGAAAGCCGACTTCTCCTCACCGGCGAGACCGGCCTGCTCGAGGCGGAACGAAACGGGCGGGGTGGCGTTGGTGGGATCCTTGTCGGCGGGTTTGCCGTCGAAGGTGAGGGTGTTGTGCGCGGCGGCGGTGTTATACCAGGCGGTGCGTTCGGCGCCGGCGTAGGTGCCGCGGGAGTAACCTGCGTCGGAGCACATCATCTGGCCTTCGGCCTGCAGGATGAAGCTGAGCTGGTCGTCGTGGTTGTGGTTGTCGGCGACGGCGACGCCGTGGAAGAGCAGGTAGCGCTGGCCGGCTTCCCGGTCCGTCCAGCTGTGGCGGAAGACGGACTGCCCGCCGGCGAGGAAAACGTTGGGATTGGTGTCGGGCGGGGTTTCCTTGATAGTGGCGTCGTGGGTCAGGAGTTCGTCGGTATCGAGCGAATAGTCCCAGCTGGCGCCGGTGTAGTTGAAGCCGCTCTCGGATTGTTCCTTCTCGAACGAGCTCAGGTCGCTGTGCCGGTAGCTCCATTGGAGCACCTCGGACAGCGGAGCCGAGGAATGCAGGGGCGTCCGGGCGGTGCGGTAGGCCGCGGCGGCGAGGTGGGTCGGCGTCGGACGGATGTAGGAATCCTCGATGTTGGGCAGCCAGCCGCGGCTGTTGCGGACCTGGACCATGTTTTCGAAGACCGGCTGGAAGGCCGGGAAGCCGTCCACGCCGGAGACATTGCGGTAGTGATAGAGGAACGGCAGGAAGTTGGTGAGCGAGAATATGAGATAATGGCTGCCTTCGCGGTAGATGCCGTCGCCGCTGAAGAAATAGCGGGTGTTCTTGTTGGTCGCCTCGATAGCGCGGGCGAGCCAGGCCTTGGCGCGCGGGTCGTCGGACAGGGTCAGTGCCATCGACCCGAGGCCCCAAGCGGGCTTCGAGAGATGGTTGTGCGGGCTGTCGGGGGTCCAGGGGTAGAGGTTTTCGAAGACACACTGGGCCTCGCGGGCGAGGCGGTCGCGGATTTTCCGGTCCGTATCGGATGAGAGCGTGGGCTGGATGCAATCGTAGGCGTGGGCGTAGTTCTGGAGCCAGGCGCCGCGGTAGATCTCGTCGACGGCGCTGCCCTTCACACTCGAATCGAGCTCGAAAATCGGTCCGTCGTAGGCGCGCAGCAGAAGTTCCTCGGCCCGCTGGCGGTGTGCGGCGCGGGCCGTCGCATCGTCGGCGAACAGAGCAAGCAAGGCGTGGGTGCGTGCGGCCTGTGACACCGCTCCATAGTATTTGTGGATGACCTCCGTCTTGTCGGTGACTGCAGGCGCGGCGGGCAGCGGCTTGCCCAGGTCGCCGAGCTTTTTCACCGCGGCCCAGCGCCGGCGGGCGAAGTCGTCGGCGGTAAACCGGGCCTTCAGGTCGGGGAGATCACCGGCTTTGAACCAAAGTGAGGGATGGGTTTCCTTGGCGGGCAGGACCGGCTCGGCGGAAATCGCGAAGCCGGTGTAGGCTTCGTAGAAACCCGCGGGGGCCTTGTCGCGGGCGAAGGCGATCCAAGGCAAGGTGACCACAAAAAGGCATAAAAGACGTGAAGAGGCAGACATCACAAAAGTAGGGCCGGTCTGTGACCGGCCGAGGGTTGGTGGGTGCAGGGTTTGCGGGATGAGGGGTGGTTTGAGCGGGGGAGGTGCGAGGGGCCGGTCGGGGACCGACCCTACTGAAGAGTGGGCAGGGACCAGTGACGCAGTTCCCAGTCGCCGAGTTTCGGGTGGGTGAGTTTCCAGGCGCCGGCGAGGCCGGAGACGACCCGCCAGGGGGCGGATTCGGTGCGATCGGTGCCGGACCAAGCGAGCGCGGCGAGAAGGGTTGGGCCGGTCAGGCGGGAGGTTTTGGCGATGGGCGTGACGTGATACGGCGCAGCGACGTGGCGGCGCTCGGTGGTGTCGTCGAGGCGCGTGTCCCATTCGGTGGCGGCGAAACCGAGGAGGGGTTGGAGGATGGTGCCGCGGTGGTCAGAGGAGAAGAATTCCAACTTGCGGGGCTGCCGCTCGCCGGCAGGCCGCGGTCCGGCGACAAGCGCCGACCCTACAGGTTGATGCAGCGGCAGGGCGAAGCCGCCGAGGCGCAGCACGACGGGCTGGCGGGCCTCGAGGTGATGCACATGGAGCAGCCAGCCGGCACGCCAGAAGACGAATGTTTCGACACCGGTGTTCACCTGGCCGGTCTTGAAGCCGAGGTTGTAGCTGTAGCCGAGATGATCGTCGGTGAGCTCGACGGCGACGGTGGAGTGGCGGCCGAAGACGCGGCCGTCGTCGAGTTGTTGCGTGAGCGCGGAGTCGAAGGAGACGTTGGAAATCTCGGGAAAGGCGTAGGTGAAATGAACGCCGGTGCGGTAGCTGAGCTTGCTCCATTTCCAGGCGCCGTAGCGGAGCTGTGTGTTGCCGACCATGGAGCCGGCGTTGAGGATCTCGATGTCGCCGCCCGGCACGCTGCGCGTGACCAGGCCCGGTGCGGGCATGACATGCACAAAGCCCATCTCGGCGGGGAGCGGTCGCTCGGCGTCGTTCCAAAACGGGTGCGTCGGGGGCAGCAGCAGCGGGGTGAAGCCCTTGGCGGCCCAATAGGGCGAGGCGGCGCAGGAGTAGGGCTCGACGATCCGGTCGAAGCGGTCGGTGAAGCCGGAGTTCAGACAGCCTTGCTCCTGGTAGATCGGACGCGAGAGGAAGAAGTCGAGGTTGCGCGTGCAGAGACGGCGCAGGAGGCCGGGGGCGACGTCGGTGCAGTTCTCCGCGAGCGCGAGGCCGAAGACGTTGAGGCAGTTGAAACGGTAGGTGATGGAGCGGCCGAACGCGGGGTGCTCGCCGCTGGCGGCGAAGAAGTGCTGGTAGTCGCGGACGAACATCTTTGCCCAGTCGCGCCAGCGGGTGGCACGGGCGCTGTCGGCCGCCCCGTGGAGGTGCACCCACATGAGGCCGTAGAAGTGAAAGGCGTAGGCGTTGTAGTGGTCGAAGGCCTGGTTGATGCCATCCTCGAACCAGCCGCCGCCGCGATGCATCGTCTCGAGCTGGTTGAGATGTGCGTTGATGACGGCCCGGTCGGTGCGGTGAGCGAAGCCGTGCTTCCCGAGGAACTCGAGGATGTGCACGGACATGAAGAGGTGGTTGTTGTTGACGATGCCGCCGCCGCGACAGGTGGCGAACCAGCGGGCAACCTGCGCCTTCGCGTCGTCGGGCAACGGCGTCCAGAGATCGCGCCCGGCGACCTGCAGCGCGATCGCCATGAGCCCCATCTCGACGTGGTGTTGATGGTAGCTCGCGTCCGGGCCCCAGTAGTGCGGGTGATCGGGATCGGTGCCGGCCACGAGTCCGGCGCGGAACCATTCGGCGAGTTTTTCGCGGAAGTCGCGGTCGGAGGGAGTGACAGCGGCATCCTGCCGTTGAGTCGGATTCACCGGCTGGAAGCCGGTGCCACTCTGGCTCTGGAGATAGAACGCCGCGAGCGTCAGCGGGCGCGCAAAGCTCTCCAGCCGGTCGGCCTGCCGGTCGTGGTCGCTGGCGACGCCGCGGATGTCGATCTCGGCGCGGCCCGGTTGCATGAGCGCGGCGAGCGGTTCGAGCAGGCGGCGGGCGGAATCCTGCCAGTGGAGATAGGGGGCGGGGAGGGACACGGCAGTCGGGGTGGATGTAGCGGGCGAACGCGTGGATTTTTCGCTACGCTCAGAATGACAATTCCCAGGGTTCAGGTGGAGGAGTCGTAAACGCGGGTGGTGATGAGGGCCTGCAGGGGCCGGTCTTCCGCGTAGGCATGGAGATTCTTCACGGCCAGTTCGCCGGCGTCGCGCCGCCGGTCGGTCGTGGGGCCGGCGAGATGAGGGGTCAGGGTGACGTTGGGCAGACCGCGAAAACCGGAGTCGGGGGGCAACGGCTCGGTGCCGAAGACATCGAGGCCGATCATGATGCGTCCCTCGCGGGCGACCTGCAGCAGGGCGGTCTCGTCCACCACGGCGCCGCGACCGACGTTGACGAACACGCCGCCGGGCGGAATGAGCCGCAGGTGTTTTTCGGTGACGATGCCTTCCGTCGCGGCGATCAAAGGCGCGAGTTCGACGATGATGTCGTTGTCGGCGAAGAGAGACTCGAGCGAGGCGGCGCGCTTGATCCCGTGGCGGGACTCGGCGGCGGCATCGACGTCGGGCGCAAAGGCGGAGATGATGCACCCGAAGGGTTGGAGCAGCCGGACCAGTTCGCGGGCGACGGAGCCGAAGCCGTGCAGGCCGACGCGCCGGCCGAACAGCGAGGCGGTCTCGGTGTGGCCGGATTTCCAACCGCCTTCGCGATGCATGGCAAACGTCCAGTAGGTGGCGCGGCGCAGGCAGGAGAGGATGTGAAAGAGCGCCCACTCGGCCACGATGCGGCTGATGGAGCCGCCCCAGTTGGTGACGAGGAGCCCGCGTTCGAGGTGCGATCGCGTGATCTGCCGTTTGATCGAGCCGGCGAGGTAGCAGACGTAGCGCAGGTTGGGCGACAACTGCGCGGGGAGCGCGGGGGTTTTCCAGCAGGAGATGAGCACCTCGGGATCGGCCTCGGCGAGGACGCGATGGTATTCCGCTTCCGACAGGTTCGCGGTGTCGAGATGCCGGAAGCCGCCGGCAAGGCCGGTCACCTGGTTGAGCAGCGGCGCGGGGAGGAATTCGGCCAGTTCCTGGGTGGTGACGGCGGCGAGAATGAAAGCGGGACGCGGCATGGGAGGGAGGCGGTGGAAAATCAGCTGCTGGGCGTGGCGGGCGGAAAACACTCGAGCAAAGTGGCCGACGGCCCGGGTTGGACCTCGATCGAGGGGAGTCCCGCCGGGCAGAAAAACTTGTCGGCAGATTTCAGATGATGGGTCTCGCCACCGGCGCTGATCGTGCACTCACCGGCGGTTACGATGGCGATATAGGCGGAGTCCTCGGACTTGGTGACAGGGCCGCGGAGGTGGGATTGACGGACTTGGAAACAGGGCGTGCGTTCGGGGCCGATGAGGTCGTCCTGATACGAATCAGGGCCGAGGGCACGGCGGCGGCGCGGCGGGCAGGCGGCGGACGTGGCGAGGCGGTCGGCCGGCCAGGCGCTGTAGTCGAACACATCGAGGCAAAATTCCAGCCCGCGGCCCATGAACCGGGCGGATTCGGGGAGCACGTAGCCGCCGCGCTCGAACTCGAAGCGCACGACGAGATCGCTAGGCTCCTGGATCTCGACGAGGAAGACGCCTTCGCCCAGCGCGTGCGGCACGCCGCCGGGCACGAGATAGGTGTCGCCGGGCCGGACGGGGATTTTGTCGAAGCAGGCCTCGAGGCCGGCGATGTCCTGCCGCCCGATCATGTCCCGGAGCGCGTCGCGCGAAGGCGGGCGTTGGAACCCGAGGTAGATATAAGGCGTGATGCCCGGCCGGGCGCCGAGGACGTGATAGGCCTCGGTCTTGCCGCTCGGGGAACCGAGGAAGCGACGGGCGAACTCAGCGGTGGGATGCGCCTGGAAATGGAGGCGGATGGACGGGTCGAGCAGCTTGACGAGCAGATGCGGCTGCGCCCCGAATTTCGCGACATGGGCGGCGCCGAGAAAATATTCCGGGTCGCGCGCGAGCAGCGTGGCGAAGTCGTGCGTCGCGCCGCCCACGGTGACAGTGGACACACCTTCGCGGATCTCTTCGCGACCGGCGTTGATGGCGCGGGTGGTGGAGGCGATCCAGTCCTCGGGGAAATGGCCGTCCGACGGCGCGGGAACTTCGGCCAGCGCATCGAGCGTGCGTCCGCCCTGATAGGTGCGCCAGACCCGGTTGGGTGGCAGCAGGACGATTTTTCCGCGGTGCTCGGACATTGGGCGCGTGGGTTGATGCGTATCTGCCGGATGCGATCGTTGGGATCTGGTCAATCGGATTGTCGGCGGGAGAACCTGGCCGGACCGGCTCCGGCCAGGTTCGAGGGAAGGGAGCAGCCTAGAAGGTGAGGTCGTAGGTGAAGACCACCGCCTGGCCCAGGCCCTGGCCGGTCGAGCCGTAGGTGTATTGTTTGTCGAGGATGTTGCTCATGTTGACCTGGACTTTGTGATTATAGCGGCGGGAGGCCTTCCATTTGTAACCGACGCCGGCCTCGACCAGGTCGTAGGCGGCATTATAGATGGACTCGCGGCCGTCATCGACGCGGGCGCTGCCGGAAGTAACCACGGCGCCGGCGGGCTGGTTCGGGAAGGGCAGGCGGCCGTTCGGCATCGGGTTGTTGATGATCGGATTCGAGGTGGAGGCGGTGAGGTTGCGGCCGGTGGAAGGATTGGCGATGGACTTGCCGTAGTATTTGTAGCCGGCGGTCGCGTAGACGCCCTTGAAGGTTCCGTCCTTGATCTCGTATTTCATCCCGAGGCCGAGGTTGTCCCGGGGGGCGCGGCGGAGCGGCGTCCCCTCGAGGTGGGGAGCCTGCGCGTTGCTGACGACCTCGGTGTCGTTGAAGCCGTAGCCGCCGAAGAACTGCAGTTGCTTGGTCGGCACCCAGTTGAAGTCGAACTCGTAGCCCTTGGAGGCCTCGACGCCGGAGAGCAGCGTGATGGCGATGCCGGTGAGCGGGTCCGTGGTGTCGCGCGCGACGTTCTCGCGGCTGATGTCGTAGTAGGTCGCGGTGAACGTGAGGTGGTTGTCGAAGAAGCCGGCCTTGGCGCCGACCTCCCAGCCTTCGCCGAACTCGTTGGGCAGGTCGAACGTGGAACCGTCGAGGTTGTTGCCGATGCGGAATTGCGGCACGAAGGAGCGGCTCATGTTGGCGAAGACCGTGACCTGGTCGACGACGCGGAAGTTCGCGCCGAGCTGGTAGCTGACCTCGTCGCTGTGCGGGGAGGTGGACTGGTTCGTGACGAGATTGTTCGAATGGTTTTGCACGTAGTCGTAGCGCACGCCGGTCATCAGGTTGGCGCGGTCATCGAGGAACGTGGCGCGCTCGCTCAGGAAGACACCGTAGATGTCGATCGAGTTGTCCTCCTTCTGGGCGAGGTTGTAGATCGCGGGATTCTGCGCGTAGGTGACGAAGGCGTAGTCGGGCGCATCGACCTTGAGTCCGCCGGAGACGACGGCGGCGGGCATGCCGGCGGCGAGGCTCGCGGCGTCGGTCTTCATGTCGTAGCGCTCGGGCGTTTCCGTCTGGCGCTGGTAGTCGAGGGTCAGGAGCGTCTTGTGCTTGATCGCGCCGGTCGACCAGGTGGCGAGCAGGTCGGTCTGCCAGCTGGCGCCGCCTTCGCCGAACGGGCGGAGGCGCGGGGTGCCGCGTTGCACGGCGCCGGTGAGGGGGTTGAACTGGTCGCGGCCGCCGACTTCCTGGCGTTCGAGGCCGCGGTCAAACCAGTTGGCGCCGCTGCGGAGCGAGAAGGTGTCGTTGATCTTGTGCTCGAACGTGAGGGTGAAGTTCAACACGTCGCGGTCGGAATAGTTGAGCGGGCCCTGGGAGTTGAAATCGAAGATCTCCGTCGCGATGCCCACGTAGCGGGTGTAGGTGCGGTTCTGGGAGGGCGTGCGGTAGGGGTCGGCTACGCCGGTCTGGATGCGGAACGGCACGGTCGCGCTGGAGATGCCGATCTCGCTGCGCTCGAGGTATTCGACCTCCGCGAGCAGGCTGGTCCGGGCGGAGGGTTTCCACTGGAGCTGGGTGGCGACGGTCTTGCTCTTACGTTCCTTGAAGAGCTGGTCATACTTGCTCTGGTCGAACGCGGCGTCGACGCGGTAGAACAGCTTGTCGCCGGAGCCGAGGGGGCCGGTCGAGGAAAGCTGGCCGCGGACGAGATCGTTGCTGCCGAAGCTGAAGCCGATGCGCTGCTGGGCCTTGGTCTTCGGCTTCTTGGTGATGACATTGATGGTGCCGCCGGGGAGGACGGTGCCGTAGATCGAGGCGGCCGGGCCCTTGATGATCTCGGCGCGCTCGACGTTCACCTTGTCGATCAGGCCGATGCGGCGGTAGCCGTTGCGGAGCTGCACGTCGGCATCGAAGCCGCGCAGGCTGTAGCCGGTGGAGAGGGTTTCCCACACGGACACGCTGCTGGTGTAGCCGAACTGGTCGCGAAACTCGAACGCCGCGAAATCGTCGAGAAAGTCACCCGTGACGACATTGACGGTGAAGGGCAGCTCGCGGAGCTTGGTGGCGACCCGCGTGCCGGTCACGGATTCGGCCGCGACATACTCGCTGGCGGAACTGCCGGTCACTTGGAAGGAGGGCAGAATGACGACTTCATCGGTGCTGGCGGCCGTCTGCCCGTGGAGGAGGGGCAGGTGCGTCAAGGCCAGCAAGGCGAGGGCTGGCGGCATGAATCGAGACAGGGTGTTTTTCATGGGTAGGGGGTGGGTTGTGACCGGCCGCAGGGGACCGAAACAGGCCGGGGCAACTCCAAGATTTTCGAATGCGGGCGGCTTACAAGACGAAAATCATAATTATTAGTAACGCGATAATATTTATTCGGCGGAGGAATGCACGCTATGAGAAAGGGCGTGTTGGGCGCTGTTGTTTATTAAACAGCCGTGTCGGCGGCGGGCGGGACTGGTTTGGCCCGGGCCTGTTTGACGAGAAGCCAGCCGATGAGCATCACCACGCCGCCGCAGAAGAGGAAGGAGAGGCGGCCGAACAGCGGATTGGGAATGAGGGCCATGAGGCAGACGACCGCGCCATAGGGCAGGCAGAGCCAGCCGATGAGCCAGGACTGCTTGTCGTCGGTGGCGGCGGCGGTCTCTTCCTTGGTGTATTCCACCGGGGTGGAGAGATTGTGGCAGAACTGCTCGATCGAGGCCTTCTGGGCGGGTGACTCGTGCCGGTAGAACAGCCGCGCGAAGGCGAACCAAGCCAGTCCGGCGGCCGAGATGGTGAACACGCCGATGCCCTGCTCCCAGTTCTGGCGTTCCCAGTTCGTCGTCCCGTCGCTGACGCCGAACGCCTGCGCGGCCCAGCCGATGTCGAGGTAGCGGTCGGTCAGGAAGCTGACGATGAAGCAGACGATCACGGAGGACCAGCCGGTCCAGCCCGGGGTGCGTTTGATGAGCATGCCCAGCACGAGCGGCACGACGTAGGGTAGCGACACGAGAACCTGGAATTTGACCATCAGTTCGAACAACGTGAGGTTTTGGAGCGTGCTGTAGAAATGGGCGATGGTGATGACGGTGCAGCCGAGCACGACGGTGGTGATCTTGCCGGCCTTGAGCAGCTCGGACTCGGCGGCGGCGGGACGGAGGATGGGTTGGTAGAAGTTCTTGATGAACACGCCGGCGTTCTTGTTGAGCCCGGAGTCCATCGAAGACATCGTGGCGGCGAAGATGCCGCTCACCAGCAGGCCCATCATGCCGACGGGAAAGGTGCTTTGGGCGATCGCGAAGAAGGAGGCCTCGCCCGGTTCCTTGAGGTTGGGGAAGGCCGCGGCGAGGTCGGGGTGGGTGACCGAGGCGATCATCGGGGGGAGGAACCAGATGACGATGCCCACGAGAAAGAGCACGCCGCCGAGGATGGCGGCCTTGCGGGCATGGGCGCTGTCCTTCACGCAGAGGTAGCGGGAGGCGTCGTTGATGTTGTTGGTGGAAAGAAACTGCTTGAAGAAGATGGCGACGCACCAGAAGAGCAGGAAGTCGTCGGTGAAGGCCTTCGAGAGGTTCAGGCTGGTGCTGGAGAGTTTCTCCACCATCACGGTCCAGCCGCCGATGTGCGCCACGGCGAGGAAGGTGGCGACGACGGTGACGGGCATCAGGATCAGCACCTGGATGAAGTCGCTGGCCACCACCGCCCAGCTGCCGCCCAGCAGGGAGATCAACAGCACGGAGACGCCGGTGACGATGATCGTCAGGCCGACATCAATGTCGAAGGCGGCGGAGAAGAACACCCCGAGCCCGTAGAGCCAGATGCCGGCGGTGAGCATCTGCAGCGGCAACGTGATCCAGGTGAAGGTTTGCTCGCTCGCGCGGCCGAAGCGCTGCCGCACGGCCTCCATCGAGGTGACGACGCGCATCTGGCGCATCTTGGGGCCGAAGTAGGCGGCGTTGATGAAGAAGCCCACGGCGTTGGCCAGATAGATGGCCATGATGGGCCAGCCGTCGCCGTAGGCGCGGCTGGCCGCGCCGGTGAAGGTCCACGCACTGAACGACACCATGAAGGCCGAGCCGCCCGCCATCCACCAGAGCACCTGGCCGCCGCTGCGGAAGTAGTCGCTGACATTGGTCACGAAGCGCCGGAAGACCCAGCTGATGACCAGCATGAAAACGAAATAGAAGGCGAGGACGGCGTAATCGTAGGGAGTCATGGGCGCGGGGGGAGGGGGTCGGCTGATAAAAACTAATAATTATAATATTCCAAGCACAAATTCACCCCGGGACGGAGAGGAGGGCTGGTCAGGGCACGGGCCCGGTGGAGCTGCCGACCACCAGCGGGGCGGGGAGAACAAGGTCGGTGAAGCCCTCGGCGGGGGCGCCTTCTCCGAGCACCAGGCGGGCGGCGGCCTCGCCGAGCTTGTCGGGGCTGGTGCCGGCGCCGGTGATGCGCAGCGGGCCTTCGACGCTGAGCCGCGAGACGTCGGCCGAGGCCAGGCTGACCTCGCCCGGCACCTTCCAGCCCTCGCGCTGCAGGGCCATCGCGGCGCCGGCGGCCATGCCGGTGTTGTAGGTGACGAAGGCGGTGGGAAAATCCGCCCGCCGGGAGTGTTTGAGCAGGGCATGGATGGCCTCGGCTCCCTCCGCGCGGTCGGCTTCTTTGAGCACAATGGTGTAGCGCTGGTCCAGTTTCAGGCCGAGCTGCGTGAGCGCGGTCCGGAACGAGGCGAAGCGTGCGTCGTGGCGGCCGAGCGCGGCATTGCCGCCGAGCCAGCCGATGCGCTGATGGCCGAGGTTGAAGAGATGGCGGACGAGCTGGTGGAGAGCTTCCGGTTCGTTGCCCAGCACGGAGTGGCACAGGCCCGGGTAACGCGCCGACACGGCGACGACGCGTTGGGTGAGCCGGCACAGCTCTTCCATGAACGGCCGCGCCACCTCACCCAGCACGATCACGCCGCCGAGGTTGTTGCTCGGGTGGAAATGATTCCGCAGCTTGTCGGCGGTGAGCTCGTCCTCGGCGCCGAGATAGACCGCCCGATAGCCGCGGGTCTCCAGCTCCATGTGCAGGCCGTGCTGCACGTGGCCGAAATAGGTGCTGGGGATATACAGCCGCAGCGGGGCGCGCAGGATGAAACCGATCTGCCGGACGCGGGCGGAGTCGGGCGTGGAGTCGACCCGCATGCCCTTGGGCAGGTAGCCCAGGCTGACGGCGCGTTCCCAGATGCGCTTGTAGGTCTCGGGATTGATGCCGACGCTGCGGCCGTTCAACGCGAGGGAGACGAGGGCCTGGGAGACGCCGAGCTCCTTGGCCAGCTGGGTTTGGGAGACTTTTTTCCGGGGGCGCACGAACCGAGCATCTGATAACTATGAGCCCATGACAACGATTTATTAGGTGTCGAACAGGTTAAAACATTCCGCCCCGTGGGCTCCTGACCAAATTTACTTTGCCCTCGGTCGCCGGACGGGCCTTTACTGCGATATCTTTACCCGCACAAACAGCCTCAGATGATCCCGCAACAACACGGCTTAAAATGATGCGCTCACCCCGATGGCAGTGGGCCTTTTACGGCTTGGTCTTGTTGGCCGGCACGATCGGTTTCGGCGCCTCTCCGTCACCCAATCTGGTCGTCGTGATCAGTGTTGACCAGATGCGGGCCGATTACCTGGACCGGTTCGCGCCCTATTTTGGCGAGGGGGGATTCAACCGCCTGACCCGTCAGGGGCTGAAATTCACGGACAATCATTATCGTCATGCGGTCACCAAGACGGGGCCGGGCCATGCCGTCATGCTCACCGGGGTGCATGCCGATCGGCACGGCATCATCGGCAATGAGTGGCGGCTCCGCGCCTGGCCGGCCTTGGAGCAGGTCAACTGCGTGGAGGACCGCGAGGCCCCGTTGGTCGGCGCGGCGCCCCGGGCGGTGCGTTCGCCCGGCGGCGTGCTCGAGGCGAAAGCCGGCCGCTCGCCTCGGCATCTGCAGGCCAGCACGGTGGGCGACCAGCTCAAGTTGCGCCACGGGGCCGCCGCCAAGGTGTTCGGCGTCGCCGACAAGGACCGCGCCGCGATCCTCATGACCGGCAAGCTGGCCGACGGCGCTTATTGGACCGAGGAAGGACGGGTCGTCACTTCCACCTTTTACCGCCGCGAGTTGCCGGACTACCTGGTAGCATTCAATGCGGAGCGGCACGCCGAACAAGTCTTCGGTCGCGAGTGGACGCGCTTGCTCGACGCCAAAGTCTACGACGCGCTGCAGGGTTCCGATGATGCCGCGGGAGAGGAGAGTGGTGTCGGACTGACGCGCACTTTCCCCAAACGAATCGACGGGGGCCGGCCTGCGATCTCGAAGGATTTCTACGAGGCGTTCGACTATTCGCCCTGGAACAATGAACTCGTGGCGATGCTCGTGCGCGAACTGATCGTGCGGGAACAACTCGGCCAGGCCGACGGCGCGCCCGACCTGCTGGCCATCGGATTTTCCCAGACTGATAAAATCGGGCACGCCTATGGCCCCGACAGCCATGAGGTGATGGATTCCTTTGTCCGACTTGATCGCGTCCTGGCCGATCTCCTCCTGTTTTTGGACGAAAAGATCGGTCCACAGGGCTATACGGTCGTCCTGACGGCGGATCACGGAGTCGCGCCGCTGCCTGAGCGGATCCAGGCCGCGGCACGCGGCTTGGCGGCAGGGCGGGTAAAAATGGCCGAGCTCGACGAGCTGGGCATCGCCGCGCTCAACGCACAATTCGGTGCGCTCGTCGGTGGCGAGCGCTGGGCCGCGCGCGACGGTTTGGGCTATCATCTGAATCCTGCCGCCCTGACCCAGAAAAACCTCACGCCCGGGGTGGTCGAGGAAGCGTTGCGCACGGCACTGCTGACGCATCCGGCGGTCGCCGCCGCGTATACGTGCACACGCCTGACCGACCCGGCGCCGCTCGACCGCATAGGCGAATCGATGCGCCTCAGCTATTATCCCTCGCGCAGCCCCGATGTGATGCTCGTGCTCAAACCCTACCATATCGACCGATCAAACACCGGCGCGACCCATGGCACGCCCTATCAATACGACACCCACGTGCCGCAGCTTTGGTATGGAGTCGGTGTGCCCCCCGGAGCGCGCACCGAGCGGGTGGGGGTGGACGACATCGCCCCGACCCTCGCGCGCCTGCTCGGGATCCCCGCCCCGCCATTGGCCGAGGGCCGAGCTCTCTTCTAAAATCCTGACTGGGGCAGTTTTGGCCAGTGCGCGAACAAACCACCTCGCCATATCCTGCAAATTGGCTGCCCGGATGCTTTTGCGCCACGAACCGACACGGGCAGTTCTCGCGATTTATGAGGGGAAGATTCGCCTTAAATGAAAGCGGGAATTGTGGGTTGAGGCGAATCCTCTATTTAAACCATCCAGCCATCACAGAGGTATGGCCAGAAAAGACGTCAGTCATGCCGGCTTGCGGCATTCCTTGTGAGCATGACGTGGGCTAGACTTCGCTATGCTGTGGGAACCACTGGGCGAGGGTGCCGCCGTCAACGGGCAGGCTTATGCCGGTGATGCACCGGGCCTGGTCCGAGGCGAGGAAGTGCACGGCGTCTGCGATGTCGTCCGGCGTGGATTCGCGGCCCAGGGGGATGTTATCCCGCCGGCGTTGCATATCAGCCGCGGAGGTCTTGAGCCAGCGGGAGGTATGAATGTAGCCCGGGGTCACGTTGTTCACCCGAATGCCCAGTGGGCCGAGTTCCACGGCCATGGCCCGGGTCAGGGTTGCGACGGCACCCTTGGTCGAGACATACACCGATCGCTTGCGGCTGACGCGGTCCGAGGTGACCGAACCGATGTTGATGATGGCGCCGCAGCGTCGTTCCGCCATGCGACGGGCCGCGAGTTGGGAGCACAAGAACAAGCCGGTGAAGTTCACGGCCACGGCATTCGCCATGAACTGGAAGGGGGTGTCGAGAAAGGCATGGCCCATGGCCAGGTCCACGGCGTTGTTGACCAGAACATCCAGCGCCGGCACCTCGCGATGGATCCGGGCCATCATGGCTTCGATCTCCGCGGGCTGGCGGAAATCCGCGCCGAGCGGGTGCGCGATCAGACCGGATTCTTTCTGCAGTCGCGCCGTGGCTGCGCCGGCCAGTTCCAAGGTGGGGGCGTGGAGATAAACCCGGGCTCCCTCCGTCGCGAAACGGCGGACGATGGCATAGCCGGTGTTTGCATCCGCTCCGGTCACCAACACGGCCCTCGGTGCCGCACTCATGGTTGGCTTCCCCGGTTGAAATAGCTCGTGGCATCGTCCGGACGGATCTGGGTGAGCTTGCCGGTGAAGTGTCGCAGGTTTCTGGGCTCATACGGATGGGCCTTGATGGCTTCCTCGTTCAGGTCGATGCCCAGGCCGGGGCGGTCGCCGATCACCAGTCCGCCTTCGGTGAATTCCAGCTGCTCGTCACAGATGTCCTTCCGGTAAGGCACATCGGTGGCCATGGTCTCGAGCAGGAAAAAGTTGGGCGTGCAGGCGGCCAGTTGCAGCGTGGCCGCATTGGCGACCGGTCCGGAGGGATTGTGCGGGCAGAAGGGGATATGGTAACTCTCCGCGCAGGCGGCGATCTTGCGGAGTTCACTGATGCCGCCCGCATGGCTGACGTCCGGCTGGACATAATCCACGCAGCCGCGGCTCAGGTAGTCGCGGAAATCCCAACGACTGTAGAGGCGTTCGCCGCCGGCGATGGCGACGGGGACACGGCTTTTCACTTCGATCATGCCGGGTAGGTTGTCCGGCGGGATGGGTTCCTCGAACCAGGTCACGTCATACTCGCCCAAGGCCTGTCCGATCCGGACGGCGGTGGGGATGTTGAACCGGCCATGACCCTCGATGAGGATGTCCACTTCTGAGCCGACCGCCTCGACCACCGCCTGGACGCATTGCATCGATTTCTTCAGCGCCGCCTTGCCGATGGTCAGATAAGCCGAGCCGAACGGATCCCATTTCAGTCCGCGAAATCCCATCGCCACGGCTTCCTTGGCTTTCGCCGCAAATTCATCCGGTTGCACGGCGGGGGCGAACCAGCCGTTGGCGTAACACGCCACCCGGTCGCGCACCCGACCTCCCAGCAGCTGCCAGACGGGTAGACCGAGCGCCTTGCCCTTGATGTCCCACAGCGCCATGTCCACCGCAGACAGGGCGCTCATGAACACCGGCCCGCCGCGCCAATAGGCGTCGCGATTCAGGTCGTGCCAGACGGCCTCGATGGCGAAGGGATCCCGGCCCACGAGGGAGCGCTCGAGTTCGTGGCAGGCGGCGACGACGGTGAGTTCCTGGTATTCGAGCGTGGCTTCGCCCACCCCGTGGATGCCCGCGTCCGTGTGAACCTTGAGGAACACCCAGTTGGTGCGGTAGGCGTGGCAGACAAACGTTTCGAGGCGGGTGATTTTCATGGCTGGAAAACAGGGTTACGGATTCATCGCGTCCTGGACGGGGAGCAGGGAGAGATCGCACAGCAGCCGCGGGCTGTCCCAGAGCGGAAAATCCAAGACCGTCACATGGAGGCCATCGCGGCGCAGGCTGCTTTCGGGAATGGAGTAGATCTGACCGGTCAGCAGATCGACCAGGACCGGCCGGGTGATCCGCACCGTCTGCAGGCTGACCCGGATCGGCTGCGACTTGTAATCGTTGTCCGGAACATCGCGGTTGTCCCACAACGCCACGACGTGTTTTCCCCGGAGAGGTTCATAAAACCGGGCCGAGCCGAGCGTCTTGTGGGCGCTGGCGAGGCTGAAGCCGGCGGGGTCGCCGCGCAGGCCATCGGCGAAGATCGCACAGGCGTTCTGGTGGGCGAAATAGGCCAGGCGGACCTTCTCAATGGACAGATCAGCGCGGGTCTTGAGCAGCCCGAGCGGGCACGGACCCTTGAGGTTGTCCTGGGTGTAAATGATGTCTGTGATCGCAAACTGGTTGTAGGGTATGTCGCGGGAGATGTGGCCCAGGGCGCGGCGCAGATTCCATTTCGCCTGGGACAGTTCCGTCCATTGGATCCCCAATTCGAGCGAGAAAGGGGCGCGCTCCGCGCCCGGCACCGCCGCGGCGCCGGTTTCGCCCTGCCAGATCACCGCCCCGGGCGCATAGGTGTCGAGGTAGGCGCGGATTTCATCGAGTTCGCCGAACAGATCGTCGGGATTTTTCGGATAGCCGTGGACGGTGATGCCGCCGACCAGCGAGAGCTTGCCCGCCTTGTCGAGCGTCTGGATAAAGTCCGCCACGCCACCGCGGGCTCCGTTGTAGACGCGGGCCAGGGCCAGTCCCAGGACCAGAGCCCGGGGTTGCTCTTCGCGGACGACCTCCGCGGTGCGTTGATAAAGCCGGGCGTATTCGCCGGGTTCCGCCTTGTTGCCGGCGCCGTCGGCTTCATTCCAGACTTCATAGACCGAGATGCGGTCGCGGAAATGGCGGACGGTGGCGCGCACATAGCGGTCCCACGCCGCGAGGGCGGCCTCGGAGCGCATCATGCCGCCGAAGAGGCCCGTGCCGCCTCCGCCCGGATAGATAAGATTGCCGTAGGAGAATTCGAGCCAGGGCTGGACACCCCGCTCCAAGCAGCCGTCCACCACGCGGTCGAGCCAGGCGAAGTCGTATTGGCCGGCGACCTTCTCGGTCTTGGCCCAGCCGCTTTGCAGCCGCACCCACTTGGCGCCCAGCGGGCCGAGGTAGTCCTTCCAGGCTTCGAAGTCGGCGTAATCGCGATCCAGCGTCTCGCCGCCGATGCCGAGCAGGGAGAAGCCGATGGTCTTGGCGTCACGCGGCTTGATCCGGCCGATTTGGACGTAGCCTTTCGGGAGGGACGCCGTCACTGCTGCCGCCGCAGTCACGGCCTCGGGGGTCGGCGAAAGATCCGGAGCAGCGCCAAGCGCCAAGCCGGAGGGGAGGAGGAGACTGCAGGCAAACAGGCGAGGGAGGATTGATTTCATGGTCTTGGGATGAATGAGGCGGGAGGGTTTGTATGGAATTTATCAATGGCCGCAGAATGCCCTCAGCGATTGGGCTCAGCGTGTTGCCGGACAGGTGAAGCCGGGTGAGGAGCGAGGGCATCGCACTCGGCGATCAACTGCGCGAGCAACCCCATGCCGAAGAACGCATGCACCCGGTAATCGCTTCGCTGCAACTCATCGCCGCCGCGATTGCTCTGCGCGACACCGCCGAGCATGCCGTCCGGAGTGAGATAGGAAAGCTCGCCGGCCAGTGTTCGTTGCGCCGCCTCACCGGCCGCGGCCGGCAACACGCCCAGGCGCGTCCCACAGGCGAGCGCGGCGGCGATGCCGGCTGATCCCGAAGTGTCCGGCGGAAGCGAAGCATTCTCCACGTAGCACGGCCACAATCCATCCGCGCGCTGGAACGGCATCACCCATCGGGCCACGCGTCGCAGTTCTGCTTCCAACGCCGATGTGTCGCGTTGCGGGCGCAACGCTTCGATCGACCGGGCCAGACCCAGCGCATACCAGGCCACACCGCGCGACCAGCCGCGAAACGTCCGCGAGTCATTGGTGTCAAAATGCCGCAGCCAGAGCGCACCGTCGTGCCACAAGCGGTCACGGGCGAGGAGCAATTGGTGATGGGCGATCTCCGCCAGCCGGGGCTGGCCCCGGGCCGCCGCGATCACGGCCAGCGGATAGGCGATGGTGTAGCTGCCTTCCGCCGTGAGCGCGGAGGGTTCGGCGGCGTCCTGAATCGCTCCGTCGGGTCGCGTGTGCGCGGCGGTGAAGGCGGGCAACAGGTCGATCAGCGGATTCGAGGGATCGCGTTTGGCGAGATCTACAAAGGGCAGACCGCCTTCGATGCCATACAGCCTACCGTCGAACGGTTCGCCGCGATGGTTTTCATAAATCAACTTTCCGGGAGCCGGAACGAACAGCCGCCAGTGGGCCTCGCGCGCGGCGGCATAGGGTCCGGCCGGCTGTCGTTCCGCCAAGGCGCGCAAGCCTTCGAGCACGCAGCCTTCCATCCAGCCAAAGATCTGGACGGAAGCGGGCGAAGCGAAACGACGGTGAAACGCCGCGAGCCGGTCAACATCGGCCGGTGCCGACATCAGGTGCGGTTGAAGCTCGACCGGCAGGGTGGCGCCGGCGGCGAAAAACCAGATCGGCCTGGCTCCGGGTTTCTGCCGCAGCACCACGCCCTGTGCCCACACCTGCTCGCGATGGGCTTCCGGAATCGCCAGGTGAAACGTCTCGATCGAATGCGAGAAGCGCAGATCCATCGCCCCGATGAACTGGTTGCCTTCGCCCGTGAGCACCTCGATCTGGCGCAATTCCCGATCGTCGACGGCGACGGTGATCCGCAGGGAAAGTTCGTTCCCGTCATTGGTGGCAACGGTTGGGCGCAGACGGACGGGAACGTCGTGCAAGGCGAACACCGGCCAGCCGAAGGGCGCGCGTTTGTTGGCCGGGGGCGGCAGGTCCGCGGCGGCCACGGCGAGCATCTCGTAGCGAATGGAGCCGGGAGGCTTGGCGGCTGGCGACGGGGCACCGTTGAGGGCAGGCGCGAGCAAAGCCGCCACCGGCAACAGCATCGCCAGCCGCGGCCGGAGCAGTTTCCCAATGGCAGTTTCGAAAGGCGGCACCTGGATCAGGAGTTGAGCGGCGGGGCGGGTTTCCGGCCGGCGAGCAGGATGATGGCCGCCAGGGGATAGAGGATCGAGGTGAGGATGAAGATCGGCTTGAAGCCGTAGGCGTCCACCACGGAGCCGGTGCCGAGGTTGGCGATGGTGGCGGCGATACCGCCCACCGTGCCGGACATGCCGACGACCGTCGCGATGACCTTCGACGGAAACTGGTCACCGATATCGGCGAGGAAGTTGGTGATCCAGAGGCCATGCGCGGCCATCAGCACGGCCATCAACGCGATGGCCCAGCCGGCCGAGGGGGCGTAGATGACCAGGCCCGAGACCGGAGTCACGAGCGCGGCGAGCAGGAGCGGCCAGGCCCGTGTCTTGCTGCCGACCTTGCCGCGCATCAGCACGTCGGAAAACCGGCCGCTGGCGAGGGAGCTGATGCCGAGGGCGAGAAACGGGATCCAGGTGTAGTCGCCGATCTGCTTCAGCGAGAAGCCGCGTTCATCCGACAGATACTTGGGAATCCAAAACATGTAGAAATAAAACACCGGGTCGAACAGGAACCGGGCGCCCAGGATGCGCCACACCCGCCGGTCGGCCAGCAGTTCGCGGTAGGGCGTGCGGGCGGGCGGCGCTCCGGCCGGTGCCGGTTGCGTCGTGGTCGATTTTAAATTCGCGGTAGCGATCCACCAGATCAGAACCCAGGCCAGGCCGATGATCGCGGTGGCGAAGAAGGCGCCCCGCCAGCCGAACCGCATGGCCGTCCACACCGTCAGCGGCGGAGCCAGGACAGCGCCGAAGGCTGCGCCGCCATTGGCAATGCCGATGGCCATGGTGCGTTTGGCCTGGGGAAACCATTCGCAGGCGCCTTTGGTCGACGCGGGAAAGCAGCCGCCTTCGCCCAAGCCGAGAAACAACCGGCCGACGATCAGCCCCGTTGCGCTCGCGGCGAATCCGTGCGCGCCACTCGCGATGGACCAGACGGTGATGCAGAGGGCCAGGCCCGAGCGGGTGCCGAGCCGGTCCACCAGCCAGCCGCCGGCGCTGAACATGACCATGTAGCTGAAGGTGAAGGCGGACACCACCCGGGCGTAGTCGGTGTTGTCCATGCCCAGCTCCAGCATCAAGCTCGGGGCGAGGACTGAAAGAACCTGGCGGTCGAGGAAGCTGAGGGCCGTGGCGAAGAACAACAACCAACACAAGGTCCACGCGTTCTTGGGATAGATGTCCGGGGCGGGTTGGGGAGCAGGGGTCATTGTTTGTGGTCGGTTGGGGTCGGGATAAGGGAATCAATCTGAGCAGGAGTAACGGGCAGGCCGGCGACGCCGGGATGGGCGCGGAAGATTCCGCCGGCGGTGCGTTGAGCGGCCAATTGCGGACCGGAAAGACCGGCGGTCACCGTGGTGATGTAAAGTTCGTCGAGGGCCGGACCGCCGAAGGTGCAGGAGGTGACTTGTGTCACCGGCAGGGTCACGCGGGCGAGCTCGCGTCCGTCGTGGCCATCGAGCCGCAGCACGGCGCCGCCGCCCCAGAGTGCGACCCAGAGATGCCCTTCCGCGTCGACGGTCAGGCCATCGGGCAGGCCGTCTTTTTCGCTGATGCGGGCCAGAGTCCGGCTATCGCTGATCGTCCCTGTGGCCAGATCGTAGGCATAGACGTCGATCCGTCTCGTCCAGGAATCGGTATGAAAGAACCGTCGTCCATCCGGCGACCAACCGAGGCCGTTGGAAATGGTCAGACCGGTCAGGAGGGTGTGGCAGAGGCCGGTGCTTTGATAGGAGTATAGAGCCGCGGTGGGCGCCTTGACCGTGGTCGCACTCATCGAACCGACACACCAACGGCCGCACGGATCGCACTTGCCGTCATTGAAGCGGTTTGGGGCCGAGGGTGATTCCGGGGTGCAGAGATCCTCGGACTGGCCGGTCGCCCAGTCATGGAGGGCCAACGTGTTTTTGTGGGCGGCCAACCACCGGCCGTCGGTTGTCGGCACGGCGTTGCCGAGCGGAGCGCCGAGATGACGATGTTCGCGGATGCCGCTGACGGGATTCCAGCGATGAAGATTGCCGGCCCTGATATCCACCCAATGGAGGGCGTCCGCATACCAGACGGGGCCTTCCGCGAGTTCGTGGCATCCGGCGATGATCAGTTCGGCCTGCATGGTCAGAGTGGGTTCCGGGTGAGTGCGCCGTTGACGAGGCGCATGATCTGGCGGGGATTGGTGTTTTGCAGTTCCGGTGGCAGCAATTCGTCCGGGAAATCCTGAAAGCACACGGGCCGGGCGAAACGCAGCAGGGCGGCGGTGCCGACCGAAGTGAAGCGCGTGTCGGTCGTCGCCGGATAGGGACCGCCATGGTTCATCGCCGGGCAGACTTCGACGCCGGTCGGAAATCCATTGATGATCAGACGGCCGGCTTTTTGTTCAAGTTCGGCCAGGAGCGGACCCGCCGGCGCCAGCTCCGCGGGCAGACCGTGCACGGTGGCGGTAAGCTGGCCGTCGAGGTGCTGCGCACAGGCGGTCATCTCCTCGATGGACCGGACCGCGACCACCAGCGTGAAAGGTCCGAACACCTCGACGGCGAGTTCGGGATGGGCGAGGAAGTATTCGCCGGAAGTAAGGGCGACGGAGGGTTGTCCCTCCGACTTGCGATCGTCCGGTGCGCCCGGGGCCGTCGCCAGCAGTTTGATCCCGGGCAAGGCGACGATCTTGGCGAGACTGTTGGCAAACGCCGCGCCAATATCCGGCGTGAGCATGGTGGCGCATTTGGTGCTTTGCACGGACGGGGCGAGCAATTGGACGAATGAGTCCAGTTCGGGTCCCTGCACGGCGAACACGATTCCGGGTTTGGTGCAGAACTGGCCGACACCGAGCGTGAAGGACGCCGTCAGGCCACGGACGAGTTCGCCGGCCCGGTCCCGCAATGCGCCGGGCAGCAGAAAGAGGGGATTGAGGCTGCTCATCTCGGCAAACACCGGAATCGGTCGCGCACGCGCGGCGGCGGCATCGAACAAGGCGCGTCCGGCGCGGTGGGATCCCGTGAAGCCGACGGCGGCGGTGGCGGCATGCTTGACCAAGGCTACTCCGACGGCCGCACCGCCATGCACGAGGGAAAATATGCCGGGGGGCAGATCACATTCTTGGAGCGCCCGGGTTATCGCGCTTCCGACCATTTCCGAAGTGCCGGGATGGGCCGGGTGGGCCTTGACGACTACGGAGCAGCCCGCAGCCAGCGCGGAGGCGGTGTCCCCACCGGCCACGGAGAAGGCGAGAGGGAAGTTGCTGGCTCCGAAGACCACCACCGGTCCGAGGGGACGCAGCATCAGGCGCAGGTCGGACCGGGGCAGCGGCTGGCGGTCGGGCAAGGCCGGATCGATGCGCGCATCGACCCAGGAACCTTCGCGAACGACCTGCGCAAACAGCCGGAGCTGGGTGCAGGTGCGGGCGCGTTCGCCGGTGAGCCGGGCCAGGGGCAGGCCGGTCTCTGCATGGGCGCGTTGGAGGAGCGGTTCACCCAGCGCCTCGATGGCGGTCGCGATGGCCTCGAGGAGCGCGGCACGTCTTTCCGCTGAGCATGCGGCATAGGTGGGGAAGGCTTTTTCCGCCGCGGCCATGGCCTGGTCCACTGCCAGCGGAGTCGCTTCGTGAAAGTCGGGCTCGAGTCTTGTCGCCGTCGCCGGATTGACCGCGTGAAAAATCGGGCCGCCCGTGGCCCGCTGGCCGGCGATCAGGGAATGGCCGAGCAAGTCCATGTCAAAGGGCGCGCACTTTGACCGGCGATTGGCCGGTCCGGTCAACGCGCAGGGGATTGCGCAGGGCGCGGCCGAGGGGCGACCAGGCAACGACCATCACGTCTCCGTCCGCGAGCCGCAGGCCCGAGCCGAAGCTGAAATCGTCGGCACCGAAAAAATGGACATGCACGTCACCCGGCCGGCGGTGCTGCGGGTGCTTGAAGTGATGATGCTCGATGTTGGCGATGGAGTGGCACATGTTGGCCTCCCCGGTCCCGACCGGTGCGGACCAGATTTCGCGGCCGTCCCGCTCGATGCTTACGCGGCCGCGGATGTCGGCGGGCAACTCCCCGACGAGCAATTCGGGTCCGAGACCGGCGGGGCGCAGTTTCGATTCAGCGAGGTAAAGGTAGTTCATCTTTTCCCGCACGTGGTCCGAAAACTCATTGCCGGCGGCCAGACCCACGCGGCACGGGGTGCCATCGGGAGCGATGAAATAGCAGCCGGCCATTTCCGGCTCTTCGCCGCCGTCGTCGGCGAAGGGCGGAGAGAGCAGGGGTTCGCCATGCGCGCACAGCGAGGCGCCGTTGCCCTTGTAGAACCACTCCGGGGCCTGACCGACGCGACCGGGTTCCGGACGACCGCCTTCCACGCCGGAGCGAAACATTTTCATGCTGTCGGTCAGCGGTGCGGCCGAGCCCGGCGCGGCGGCGGCGTGCATGGCGTCGCGGTTCTTCGCGCTGGCGGTGTGGGTCAGTCCGGTGCCTGAAACAAGGCAACGGGACGGTTCCTCGGGATGATCGAAAGCGGGCAGCAGGCGCCAGTCGGATCGGCCGGAATAGATGGCGTCGTAATCAAGGCGGGCTTCGGTGGCGGAGGCCCCGACGAGCTTTTCCAGCGAGAGGTCTTGCTGCTGCGCATCCTGCGCCAGGCGATAAATGGATGTCGTGGCGGTCAGCACGTGCAGGTGCGGTTCTTCCACCCGGGCGACGCGGCGGCCAAGCTGGGGATGGACGAGTTGAACAAGACGCATGGTCGGAACCGGTGGGTGGACGGACTGGGGGTGGAGGGGTTTCGGTCACGCCAATCAGCGGACGAGGGTGCTCACTGAGCGGGGGAAAGGGCGGGGCTGACGGAAAGGAGGCGGGTAACAAAACGAAGCCGTGCGCGGACCCGGGCCTGCACGGTTTCGCGAGGTAGAATCAGGTCACGACGGCATGTTCCAGTTTCAGGATTTGAGCGATCTCGACCAGGTCCTGGGCGTGATGGCCTATGCCCAGGGCGAAGTGGTGGGTGGGGCCTTCCGCGACCCAGCGTTTGAGGAAAGTCCGCACATCCGGCTTGAAGATGCCGTGGGTGTTGGTGTTGCCGGTGGGCGGGATGGGGCGGGCGGCGGACTCGCCTTCGGCGATGACAAACTTCATTTTGCCGGCCGCCGTCTGGCCGATGCTGAGCATGGTGATCGGGCCTTCCTTGATCTGGAATTCGACGCCGGCGCCGGAGCCGGGCTTGCCGTGGTATTTTTTCAGGCTGCGGATGACCGGCCGGTTCGCCGCGATGTTGATGTGGTGGGGACCGTCGTGGCCGACGAGCACGCTGTCGCGGACGAAGTCGACCGGATGGAACTCGGCGAAGCTGCCGCCGATGTCGAGGCGGTCCATGATCAGCATGGCGATGCAGGTCTTGAGATCGTATTCGCCGCACATGGGGAAGCCGGCCCCGGTCAGGAGCGAATTGCCCACGATCAGATTGGTGACCAGGGTCCGCAGGTCGGAATCGGGCTTGGCTTCATAATAGTAGGCGAGGCCGTCCAGGTTTTTCTCGGCGATGAGTTTCTCCAGGGCGACGGCGGCCCGGGCGGCCGTATCGAGGTCCTGCGCCGTGAGTTTCTGGGTCAGCGGATCGGAGCCCGATTCCGGGGTGTCGAAAAATTCCAGGATGCGCTTCTTCCACCGGTCGGTCTCAGCGGGATCGGGGGCGAGGTAGTGCCGGAGCATGTCCCCCGGTTCGATCGCCACGACATGGGCGCCGAAAGCCGCGGTGATGGCCGTGGGATCGGTGTGCATGTCGAGCATGGACTCGAGCACATGGCCCATGAGACCGATCCGCGACCGACGCAGGTCATGCAGCACCTTGGCGATCTGGCACCAGCGGCGCATGTCCTGATAAACGACCGGATCATTCTGCTCGTGGCCCAGGATCACGGGAGGCGGGCGGCGGCCGAAACGCACGGCTACGCCGGTGAACTCGGGCACGGAGCAAAAGTCGTCATTGGCCAGCTGCATCCGGGTGGTGCCATTGGGGTAGTCCATGGCGGCGAGCGGCTGGATGGCGACCAGCACGATCGGCACGTTGATCTCGCGGCAAATGATGCCGAAGGTCGACGACGTCCCGTAAGTGACCATGTCGATGAACAGGATGTCGATCCCGGCGGCCTGGATCTTGGGGACGGCATCGTAGGCGGCCTGCGGTGTGTCGATCATGCCGAAGGTGGCGACTTCGACTTCGTTGGCGGCGATCAGGCCCTCAACGACGTTCAACTTCCGGTGCATTTCGGCGAGCAGATCGGGGAATTGGGGCCAGTAGACATGATGGCCGATGCCAAGAAGACCGGCGCGGGCGTGCAAGGGGCGCAGGCGCGGCATACGCAGGGGAGGGGGGACGCTCATGGGAGGGGAAACGGATGGAATGCGGGGTGAAAATTCCGAACGGTGAGGGCGACGACAAGGCGCCTTCGGTCTGGGCTGGGGCGGAACGGAAAGCGGGGCTGGGGTGCGGCGGTCAGGCCACCGACTCGCTGGGCCGGCTGCCGGACAGGCCGCCGAGTTTTCTGGTCATGATGCCGGTGATTTCGATCAGTCGTTTTTGGACGGCCGACAGATTGGCCTCGGAACTCCGGGACATGGGTTCACTGCAACCGACGGCCAGGATGATATTGCCCTTGGAGTCGAACACCGGCGCGCCCAGGGCCACGATGCCGCTGTTCGCGACGTTCTTGGTGATGGCAAAACCGTCCGCCGCCACCTTTTCGAGGAGCTCGACCATTTCGTCGCTTGTCAGCGGAGAATTCGGTCCGAAGCGGGTGAGATCCTCCCGCGCGGCATAACGGAGTTGCACCGCCCGCGGTTGATACGCGAGCAAGACGCGGCCCGACGCAAAGACGATGGGGTTTTCGACCACGCCGTGATTGTGCGTCACCGCCAGCGGATGCTCGGCCTGGATCCAGTCGACCGCCACAGCCTGATCGTTTTGCCACACCAGCACGGCGACGGTCTCGTCAAATTCGTTGGCGAGGGCTTCGATGTAGGGCCGCGCAAACAGCCGGATCTGGTTCAAGGGATCCGTGCCTTCTCCGAGGCGGATGGCAGCCAGGCCGAGGCGGTATTGCTTGGTGGTGGCGTTATACTCCACGAAGCTGAGTTCACGGAGGGTATTGAGCAAATTGTGGGTGGTGGGGGGCGTCAGCTCGATGCGCCGGGCCAACTCCCGGACCCCAAGCCAGTCTCCCTCTGCATCCAGAGTTTGGAGGACTCTTATCGCTTTCTGCACTGATTGAATCGCGCTCATAAAACAAACAATGTTCAAACAGGCTGAATGGTCAATCGCGAAAATAGCACTTGACCCGACTAAATGTTCTATTAACAGAAACATCGTTCAACATAACTGAACATTCTGCGATAGGTCTAGCCCCACCCCCAACAAGCCAATGATTCGTATTCACCCCTTGGTTTCTCCCGTTCAGTTCCCGGTTGCACGCAGGCATTCTGCCTGGGCGGGTCTCTTGGCTTCAGCTGCTTTGCATTCTGTCGTGCTGGCCGCCGTTGAGCCTGCGCCTGCGACAACTGAGCGGACGGATTACTACATCCTGACTCCGCCGGCTGCGCCGACACCCCGGATTAATGGACCGAAGATATTCGGGGTGCGTCCGGGTTCGCCTTTCCTGTTCACGATCCCGGCCACTGGAAGCCTTCCGCTGCGTTATTCCGCCCGGGATCTGCCGGCCGGACTGAGCGTGAATGCCACCGATGGACGGATCACCGGGACAATCACCGACCGGACCCCGCGGGCCTATCAGGTGACCCTGTCCGTCAGCAATCCGCTGGGCACCGTCCACCGAGAACTGCGCATCGTGGTGGGCGACGAAATCGCGCTGACCCCGCCCATGGGCTGGAATTCATGGAATTGCTGGGCGCGCGTGGTCGACGCCGACAAGCTGCTCAAGACCGCCCGATCCATGGCCGAGCGGCTCAAAGGTCATGGCTGGACCTACATCAACGTCGACGACAGCTGGCAGGGCCGGCGTTCGGGTCCCAGTTTGGCGATCCAGCCCAATGAGAAGTTTCCCGACATGGCGAAGATGATCGAGGAGATCCACGCGATGGGCCTGAAGTTCGGGCTCTATTCCAGTCCCTGGATCACCTCGTATGCCGGCTACAACGGCGGCTCCTCCGACACGCCGGACGGTGCGTGGGTGAAGCCGACGAACCGCGCGGAGGAACTGGCGTTCCGGCACAAAGGGAAATTTGCCTTCGACGAAAGCGATGCGAAGCAATGGGCCGAGTGGGGCGTCGACTATTTGAAATACGACTGGAATCCCAACGACCTGCCGACGACCAGGCGGATGGGCGATGCGTTGCGGGCGCAACCGCGGGACATCGTCTACTCGATCTCCAACAAGACGCCGTTTGAGCAGGCGGAGGAGTTTTCGCAGATTGCCCAGCTCTGGCGCACGGGCGCGGACATGGGCGACTTTTGGGAAAAGGATCCCGTCATGACCCCCAAGGGCTACAACAGCGTGCTCGACGTGTGGGACAACGAGGAGCGCTGGAACAAATTCTGCCGCTCCGGCCGCTGGCCGGATCCCGACATGCTGGTCGTCGGCCTGGTGGGCTGGGGCAAGGACCTGCATCCCTCGCGCCTGACCGCGGACGAACAATATACGCACATCAGCCTTTGGGCCCTGTGGTCCGCCCCGCTGCTCATCGGCTGCCCGATCGATGGCATGGACGACTTCACGTTCAATCTGCTCTCCAATGATGAAGTGCTGGACGTGAATCAGGATTCGCTCGCGCTCCGGGCCGCGACCATCGTCCAAGCGGGCGAGATCCGCGTGCTGGCGAAGAAGCTCGAGGACGGCTCCATGGCCGTCGGATTGTTCAATCGCTCGACGGAGAAAGCCCCCGCCCGCGTCACCTTTGCGCAGCTCGGCATCACCGGCGAGCAAACGGTGCGGGATCTCTGGCGCCAAAAGGATCTCGGTGCGTTCCGAAACGAATTTTCGACCGAGGTGCGCCCGCACGGCGTGGTCTTTGTGAAGATCAGTGCGCGCACCGCTCCAACCAGTCCACCCAACTGACCGGCAGCTCAGCCCCGGCCCCCCGCTCTCAACCACGCTAGAATTTCCCCCCTGCCACGCAGGTCACTGCCTCCACCCAACCCCAAAACATCGATGAACCTCAAGAAAACTGTTCTGCTTCGACCCCGTCGCGCAATTCTTGCGCTTACGCTCAGTGTCTTATCCGCTTCGCCTTGTCTCGCCGCCGAGGGCGGTGAAATCGTCACGAGCTCCGTCAATGACGAGAAGATCGTGGTCTTGCCTCCCTTCCAAGTGGAGGCCGATGTGGGCTACTATGCGTCCAACGCCTTGTCCGCCACCCGTGTCCGCTTCCCGGTGGTGGAACTGCCGACGTCCATTCAGGTGATCACCGCGCAGTTGCTGGAGGATCTGGACGTGAGCGACCTCGGCGAAGCCCTGCGCTACGCCAACAACGTGTCCCGCGTGGACGACGGCGCCTCCCAGTCGTTCGTGGGTGCGGATTTTCAGATCCGCGGATTTCAGGCGCCGGAGAAGCGCAACGGCATGGAGAGTTTCACGTTCGTGAACTCGAACGTCATCGAGCGCATTGAAATCCCGAAGGGGCCGCAGTCCGTGCTTTATGGTCAGGCCAGCCCGGGCGGCGTCATCAATTTCGTGACCAAGCGGCCGAATTTTGCGCCATTTAGCGGCAAGATCAGCACGATGATCGGGGCGGACGATTACCGCAGTGCCTCCCTCGACGCCGGCGGCAAGGCGACGGACAAACTGGCCTGGCGGTTGGTGACCAGCTACAATCACGCGGGCGGCTTTCAGGCTTACCAGGAGTCGATCGACACCCTGTTCTTCCCCAGCCTGGCTTGGAAGGTGAGCGACAAGGTCCTGCTGAATTTCTCCTTTGAGTGGCTGGATCGGGCCCAGACCGAGGTCACCCGCCCCATGACCTTGACCGACCTGGGACTGGGCAACCTCGCCCCGGCGCCCGACGGCACCCCCGCGGCGCAGCTGGAGGCGGCGGCGAAAGGCCAGTTCCAGACCTGGCAGATGTCGGGGATGTGGCGCTTCGGTTCCGATCCGCGGATCAACAGCCTGCAGGGACCGCTCAACCGCGACAAGGGCTACGGCCAGTTTGCGAAATCCAAGGTCTATAACGCCGATCTGAGCGTGAACGTGACGGAGAATCTTGATTTTCGCGTGGCGGCCCAGCGCTCCCAGATCGATCGCCATTCCCATACCCGCATGGCCGACGTGCTGAACTTCCGGGCAATCGCCAAGACGGGCACGGCGGCCTATCGCTATCGCAAACGCTACCAGGACGCCCAGTCGGACGAGGTGCAGACCGACCTGGCCCATAAACTGAACTTCACGCTGCCGGTGCTCGGCAAATCCACCTTGAACACCTTGGTCGGATTTGAGTGGCAGAAAATCGGTGATACGGACGGGGCGGTCGAGACCGCCCTGAACAGCGGCAAAGTCATCCCGCTGGACGTGATCCTGCCCGAGGCCTTTCAATCCATCCTGGATATCAACGGGCTGACCCGGCAGTCCCTGGTGACCAGCGGCAGCGAGTTGATCAGCACCGCGACGGCAGGCGATCCCCGCGAGGCGGATCTCGCCCCTGATTCCGCGTTTCTGACGAACGGCAAGTTCACCCGCGGCAACATTGACCGCATCGAGTCGGACCAGACCGCCTACTACGTCAACGAGATCCTCTCGATGCGGGACAACCGCATCCGGCTGATGGGCGGCGTGCGGCGGGATGAGAACAGCTATGCCGGCGTGAGCCTGACCAACGACTGGGACCTGGCGGAAGAGAGCCGCACGCTCTTCGATTCCGCCGGCACTTCCTGGTCTGCGGGCACGAGCATCACGCTCCTGCAGAACAAGGGCATCGTCGATTCCCTGAATCTCTACGCCAGCACCAGCACGTCGTTCAACGCCAGCAACACGCGGGCGCTCTACCGGATCGCCGAGGAGATCGGCGAATATGGCGTGGACAATCTGGGGGTCTACGGGCCCGGCTATGTGAACGACCCGTTGAACCCGGGCTTCCCGTTTCGCGCCGTCTACAAACTGGCCGAACCCACCCCCCTGGGGCCCGAGAGTGGCAAGGGCTTGGACGCCGGGTTCAAGTTTTCCTTCTTCCGTTCCAAGCTGGTCGGCTCCGTGGGCTACTTCAAGGTCGAGCGCAACGGCATCGTCCGCAATACCTACATGCTGAAGCCGATCGACGCCTCGCGCTACAATCCGGCCACCTTCGATCCGGCGAATCCGCCCATCTTCGTGGGCCTGACCGGCCTGACGATTCCGACCCTGTCGGGTCAGGAAGAGTCGAGCGGCGTGGAGATCGAACTCAACTTCCGGCCGACGGAGAACTGGGATATCTATCTCGGCGTCGCCTTCATGAGCTCGGAGGTCATCACCAATGACCAGGATGTGAGCTCCATCGGACGTTCCCTGGCCTTTACTCCCGATGAGACGGCGAACCTCGTCGTCAAATACAGCTTCACCGAGGGGCTGTTGCGGAATCTGACCCTGGGAGCGGGCGTGGACTACTGGTCCACCAGCTACTACGCGACCAGCGTGGGCAGCCGGTATTCCCAGTCCGGCCCCGAAACCATCTATGGCATGTTCGCCACCTACCAGCTGTTTGATAACAAAAAATACAAGAGCATGGTGCGGCTCAACCTCGATAATATCCAGGACACGATCTACGCGGACAAAGGGTTCCGCTGGGGCCAGCCGCGCACGCTCCGCGTCGGCATTGACCTCGCCTTCTGATCCCTCCTGAAAACCGGATCATTCACCATGCGAATGACGGGAGCAGCTGCACGAACGGATGTGTGGCTGCTCCCTTGGGGAACGCGTGGAGCATATCGTTGGACGCTTTTTTCTCCGCCTGAGCTCCCTTGATCCTCCGATGGAAAGCACCCTGAAAGAATCCACTCCTGCCGGGTGCGCCATCCGCGCCCCGGACCGGCATATCCGCAAGGCCTTCGTCCTGCAGATCCGGCCTGGAGCCGGCGAGGAATATCAGCGCCGGCATGACGCGATCTGGCCCGAGCTGGTCGACACCCTCAAGACGCACGGGGTGCACAATTACTCCATCTTCCGGTGCGAGTCCTCGTCGTCGCTCTTCGCCTACGTCGAAATCGAGGATCTCGAACGCTGGCAGGCCGTCGGTCGCACGGAGGTTGGCCGGCGCTGGCGAAAACACATGAGCGACCTCCTCGTGACCCACTCGGACTGCAGCCCGGTGGTCACCCCGCTGCACGAGGTTTTTCATCTCGAATGATCGTGTCGCGACCTCTCTTGCGAACATGATGACGGAAAACCTCACCCCGGGGCCGCGTGCGACCCCGCGTCAGTTTCTGCCCGCGCGGAATTTCATCCGCGCCGTCACTCCCATTAAGCCCCGGAAAACATGAACCCGCTCCTCAGAAAATACCTCGGCGTCGCAATTCTCCTGTCGGCCGCCCTCGTGCCGCAACTGTCAGCCGATGCGCTCCAGCCGCGGAAAGACGACGAGTTGGCGCGAGGATTCCTTTCCCCGCCGCACGCCGCCCGACCCCACGTGTATTGGCTCTGGCCCAACGGTTATGTCCATGGACCGAGCGCCTCCGAGGAGCTGCAGGCGATGAAGCAGGCCGGCTTCGGCGGGCTTTTGCTTTTCGAAATGGGCATGCGCGGACGGTCTGACCGGAAACTGCCGGCCGGCCCGGCCTTTCTCAGCCCGGAGTGGGTCAAGCAGCTGCGTGCGTCCACGCAGGAGGCCAAGGCCCTCGGGCTGACGGTCGATATGTCCGTGATCAGCAGCTGGGACCTGGGTGGTCCCTGGGTCGAACCGCATCATGCCAGCATGGGACTTTATACGGCGGAGCTGACTCTGGCGGGCGGAGGAAAGACGGACGTGGTGCTGCCGTTTCCCGCCGCTGAATTGAAGGCCCCCAAGGCGGCGGATGGCAGACCCGCCTTCTGGCGCGACGTGGCGGTGCTGGCGGTGCGCAATCCCGTGCGCATGCCGGGTCACGATTTCGTGATTCAATTGGACCCTGAGGGAGAACACGAGGTGCGCGAACTGGTGCTCGACAACGGAGTCCCGGGAGCCTCCGCCGAATTGGCCGCGACCATGACCCCGGTGCGGACCTTCCGGGTGGAAGTATCCACTCAGGGGACGCGGGACGCGGATTTCCGGCAGGTGCTGGAGGGAAAGTTGCCCGCCACATCCGGAGCGGTGCGCTATTCCGTGCCGGCCGGCACCAAGGCGCGTTATGTCCGCCTGACCTTGGTCGACGGGCATGATCAGTCGCGCCCAAGATGGTCGCTCGGGGAGTTTGCCGTGATCGATGTCGGCGGTGTCAACGTTGCGGGAGCACGCGTGGTTCATCCTCTGCGCAACGGCTCACGGTTTCTGCGTGCGCCCGTGCCGCTGTCCTACAACGAGTGGAAGCCGGAAAATCTGGTTGATGGTGAAACCAGCGGGCCTGGCGGCGTCTTCGTCACGGCGGGCCTGCCGCCTTTCAAGCTGCCCGATCAAGCGGATGTCGTCGACGTGACCCGCTTCACCGACAAGGAGGGGCGGTTGGTCTGGGACGCTCCGCCCGGGCGCTGGTCGGTTTTGCGCTATGTCTGCATGATCACCGGTGAACGGCTCAAGGTTCCTTCCCCTGCCTCCGACGGCCTGGCCACCGATCACCTGAATCCGGCGGCGACGCGGTTGCACATGAACCATGTCGTCACGCAGCTGCAGGCGGGATTCGGCGATCTGCGGACGAGCGGGTTGAACAACCTTTACTTGGCCAGCTACGAGGTCGTGGGCCGCGTGTGGTCGCCGGGATTCGCGGATGAGTTCAACAAGCGCCGCGGCTATTCGCTGGTGCCCTACCTGCCGACGATCTTCGGCGCGCTGGTGGGGGATGAAGTCACCACCGAGCGATTCCTTTTCGATTACCAGAAGACCTTGGGCGAAGTCGTCGTGGACGCCTACTATCTCACCGCTCGCGAGGTGGCACATGCCGCCGGCCTCACGATCAAATCGGAAGCGGGTGGGCCGGGGCCGCCCATCCACACGCCGCCGATGGATGCCCTGCTGGCCAACGGCGCCGTTGACTCGGTGCAAGGTGAGTTCTGGCCGCATTGGGAGGGGATCGACTCCATCTGGGTGGTCAAGGAGACCGCGGCGGCGGCGCACATCTATGGCAAGCCGATCGTGCACATGGAGGCCTTTACCTCGTTTCACCACTGGGCGGACGGGCCGTCGTATCTGAAGACCAGCGCCGACCGGGCCTTTTGCGAAGGGAGCAACCATTTCGTCTGGCATACCTGGACGCATCAGCCTCCGGGGATGGGGCTGCCCGGTGTGGCGTATCATGCCGGCACTCACATCAACCGAAACCTGCTGTGGTGGCCGAAGGCCGGGCTCTTTGTCGATTACATCGCCCGCGCTTCCTCGCTCCTGCAGCGAGGACGGTTTGTGGCGGACGTGCTCTATTATTCCGGGGACGGCGGGGCCAATTTCGTCGGGCCGCGCCGGAATCCGCCCACGCTCGGACCCGGTTACGACTACGATGTCACCAACGCCGACGTGATCCTCAACCGGCTGGAAGTGCGCGAGGGCCGTCTCACGCTGCCCGACGGCATGAGCTACGCGCTGCTGGTGCTGCCGGACCGGGAAGACATCCATCCGGCGGTTCTGGCGCGGATCGAAGCCTTGGTCCGGGCCGGAGCCACCATCGTGGGGCGCAAACCCGTTCGCGCCACCGGGCTGGAAGGATTTCCGGCCAGTGATGAACGTGTCCGCGAAATAGCCGGCCGGCTCTGGTCAGGTATCGAGGGCCAAGCCGCTGGTCGCCGGGCCCATGGGGCCGGCCAGGTGTTTGCCGGCGTGCCCGAGCGGGAAGTCCTGGCAGGGTTGGGCATCAAACCGGATTTTGTCGGGCCTGCCGCGGTTGATTTCACGCACCGGCGGGATGGAGCACGGGAGATTTATTTCCTGCGCAACAAAACCGGCGAGCCGGTGGCGGCTAATGTCACCTTCCGCTCGGCCGGCCTGCGGCCCGAGCTCTGGAATCCGGCCGATGGCACGATGGAATATGCCGCGGTTTACCGGCAGACGGCCGCCGGCGTCGAATTGCCCGTCAACCTGCCGCCTGATGGCTCGATCTTTGTGATATTCCGCGAGCCTTCACGAAGGGAGGACCTCGTCGCCGTGAGCGGTGGAGCCACCATCCGGAACAAGAACGGCGCGCCCGTGCTGCAGACCGAGCGAAACGGCGGTTACGAGATCTCACGTTCCGATGGGCGCATCACGCGGGTGCAGGTGGACGATCTTCCGGCCCCGTTGGCGTTGGACGACGGCTGGTCGCTCGACTTCAGTTCTCCGGTCGGAAATCCGCCGGGCGTCAAATTGCCGCGGGTCGGAGCCTGGACGGCCTTGCCGGGAGCCGGGTATAGTTACTTCTCCGGCACCGGCACGTATCAAAGGACGTTCAGTCTTCCCTCTGGCTGGCGCCGGCCCGGCCAGCGCGTCGAATTGGATCTGGGCACACTGTGGACCATGGGCGAGGTGTGGCTCAATGGCGCGTCCTTGGGGACGCTTTGGACCGCGCCTTACCGGCTGGATTGCACCGCCGTGTTGCGCGAGGGGGACAATGAACTGACGGTGAAGGTGACCAACACGTGGCATAACCGTCTGGTCGGTGATGCTCGCGGCGACGAGGCTGCTCGCGTGACCAGCACCAACATCGGGGAGTCGCAGGGCAAACCTTGGAAGGAACTGGAACCGGCCGCATCCGGTTTGATCGGTCCCGTCCGGTTGGTCCCGGTCGCCGACCGCGTCATTCCGTAATGTGCTGCCATGCGCTCCCTGGTCCTGATCTGCCTGATCGCCCTGCTGCCGGCCGGCCGTGCGCCGGCCGCTCAGGACCTGTTGGTCGCCCATCAGCGGGTGCTGGTGCTGGGTGACAGCATCACGCATGGGGGGCGCTATGTCAGCTTCTTGGAATATTACTTCCACGAACTGGCGCCGGGAGCCGGCTGCGACCTGATCAGCATCGGTCTCTCCGGCGAAACGGTTTCGGGCTTGTCGGAACCCGGACTGCCTTATCCCCGCTCGTGCGTGCTCGAGCGGCTCGACCGGGCGCTCACGGCGGTCAAACCCGGTGTCGTGCTGGCCTTCTACGGCATGAACGACGGCATCTATCATCCGCCGGCGCCGGAAAGACGTGCGGCCTTCCTCGCCGGTTTGCATCAACTGCGCGAAAAGGTGGCGGCGGCCGGTGCCCGATTGGTGCTGCTCACCCCGACGGTCTTCGAGCCGGAACCCTTGGCGGCCAAGACCGTGCCGGCCACCGCCGCCGTCTTCGGCTATTCCGCTCCTTATGTCGGTTACGACGAGACGCTGGCGGATCTGGCGCACGCGACGGTAGAATTTCAGCAAGAGGGTGTCATGGTGGTGGACATACACACGGTGATGCAGGCGGCGCAGGCCGGGCACCGCGCACGGGACCGCGAATTTTACTTTACCAAGGACGGAGTGCATCCGGGAGATCCCGGGCATCTGCTCATCGCGCAAACCCTCGCCCGGGCGCTCGGCTTGCAGATTCCGGCAACGGCTGACGAGGACGAGTTGGCGCGCATTCTCCGGCAGCCGGTGTTCGATCTCATCCATGCCCGGCGCCGGTTGCGCTCCGAAGCCTGGCTGGCCTTTGTCGGCTACTCCCGCGAACGGCCCTACAAGTCAGCTTGGGTCGATGCCGCCGAGAGTGCCGCCGCCTTGTTGCAGCGGCAAATCGACGCGACCACGGCGACAATACCCTCACAGATCCATCCAGGCGAACCATGAATCCTCCCACACCAGTCGCAGTCCCTGCCGCATCGTCCATCGGAGCGCCGCGGGACGAGAACAATGCTCCGGAGGTCGGCGAGCCGGAAAATACGTTCGTCCAGCACACGCCGCGCGCCCGCTATCCCGGTGCGATCATCGAAGGCAAGGTGATGCAACCGGAGAGGCCTTTGGCCATCGCGCACGAGGCCGATGTTCTCGTGGTCGGTGGCGGCCCGGCCGGCTTTGCCGCGGCCGTCGCGGCCGCGCGCACCGGTGCGAAGACGATCCTCCTCGAGCGTTATGGTTATCTCGGCGGTTTGTGGACCGGCGGCCTCGTGCTGCTCATCTATCCGACTTACGCGATGGAAAACGGCGTCCGGACGAAGGTTTTGCGCGGCGTAGGCGAGGAGCTGCTGGGCCGGATCGCCCGGATCCGGCACGGCATCGTCGATTACAACGATGGTGAAACCGATCCGACGAGCGATCCCGAGATCACCAAGGTGGCCATGGACGAAATGGTTCAGGAGGCCGGCGTGAAAATGCTTTTCCACAGCTGGGTGGCCGACGTCGTGATGGAAGGATCGAGCGTCCGGGGCGTCATCGTCGAGAGCAAGTCGGGCCGGCAGGCGGTCCTCGCGAAAGTCATCGTCGATGCTTCCGGCGATGGCGATGTGTTCGCCGCGGCGGGCGCCGGGTTCGAGCAGCATAATTTCCCGATCGGTCTGGTGCACCGTCTTGGCAACGTCGATCGCGTCGATGTGGCGAAGCTGAAGGCCGCCGGCGCCCGGATCATCGGCAATGTCGAGCCACTGCCGGGCGTCAAGTGGGTGAACCATCGCGGGGAAAATGCCGACGGCCTCGACCCGGCGGTCTTGAGCCGCCTGGAGATGGCGCACCGACGCAGCATCTGGGAGCGCGTGCAAAAACTCCGGGCCACGCCGGGGGCGGAAGAGGTGTTTCTCCTGCAGACGGCGCCGCAGCTCGGTGTGCGGATCACTCGGCTGCTCGAGGCCATGAAACAGTTGAAAGACGCGGAGCGGGTCGCACACACCATTTTCCCCGACACCATCGGCGTCGGCGGCACCTACGGCAGCGGCCGGAAAAATCCCGGCTGGCGGATTCCCTACGGGTGCATGATCCCACGGACCGTCGACAATGTCATCGCCGCCGGACGCTGCATCAGTGTCGATCTGCGACTGATCGAGGACATGCGCCTGATCGCGACCTGCCTCATCACCGGTCACGCGGCCGGCGTCGCCGCGGCGCTCTCGGTCAAGTGCCGGTGCCGGCCGCGGGATGTTGATGTTCACGAACTCCAAAAAATTCTCCGCAGCCAGGGCGCCTATCTGGGCTGAGAAGATCCGGCCGATTTCCTGCTTAGCAAAAATTCAACCACGTCACCTTATGCTCCACGTTACCCGCTTGTTCGCTTCCGGTCTGCTCCTGACCGGCCTGGTCGCTTCTGCTTCCGCGACCGGCGCGTTGCCGGCGCCCAATCTGGCGGCCTTTCCGGAAATCCCGGCCGCGGTCAAGGGCGTGAAGATTGTCCGGATCGCCGATCATGGCGCGTTTCACCGCTACTTCGATGTCTCGCCGATCAGCCCTTCGGGACGCTACGTGGCGTTGCTGCGCGTGCCTTATGAGAACAAGCATGCCCAGCCGGGTGACGCGGCGAATGTCATCATCGTGGACCTGCAGACGGGGAAAGAACGGACCGTGGCCACTTCCCGGGCTTGGGGGCACCAGTTGGGTGCCAATGTCCAGTGGGGCGTCTCCGACCACGAACTCTATTTCAACGATGTCGATCCCGCCGACTGGTCCTGCTTTGCGATCCAGTTGGATCCCTCCAGCGGCGCCCGACGCAAGCTGGGCGGCACGGTCTTTTCGGTCTCGCCCGACGGCCGCCAGCTGGCTTCCGACAATCAGACGAAGACTTCGCGCTATGTGCAGGAGGGCTACGGGGCGGCGCTGCCGAAAGAATTCAGCAAGCCGAATGTCGGGCTGGTGGACGACGATGGGCTTTACCTGACCGACGTCGCCACCGGCAAAAGCCGGCTGTTGTTGTCGACACGGCAGATTTACGAGCAGACGGTGCCTTCCATCCGCATAGCCAATCCCGAGGCGTATGAATATTACTGTTTTGTCGTTAAGTGGAACGCGCAGGGCACGCGCCTGTTGATCACCTTCCAGTGGAGCCCTCTGGCCGGGGACAAAGCCAAGCGCCGGCGGTCGGTGATCACCATGCGTCCGGACGGATCGGAAATCCGCACCGCGGTCACGCCCGAGCAGTGGGCGAGGCGTGGTCATCATGTCAACTGGGCACCGGACGGCGAACACCTCACGATGAACCTCGAGGTGGACGGGCAGCCGGGTCTGGAAATCGTGAAGTTCCGGCCCGACGGAACCGGCATGGAAATCATCCATCCCCTCGGTTCCGGACATCCCTCGATCAATCCGCACCATCCGTTCATGATCACCGACGCCTACCCATGGGAGCCCTTTGCCGTCGGCGACGGCTCTTCGCCGCTGCGTTTGATCGATCTGCGCACCAAGGAGGAGGTGGTCATTGCCAATATCGCCATCGGTCTGGAAAAGGGTTCCGGCCTGCGGGTCGATCCGCATCCGGCCTGGGACGCGTCCGGTCGCTATATCGTCTTCGACGGGTTTGAAGGCGGCACGCGCAATGTCTATCTGGCGGACCTGGGCGCCATCCTTTCCGGCGAGCAGAAGGTCGACTGGGCGAAACGGGAGATCCCTCCACCGAAGCAGCAGCCTTGAGTTTGATGTCTCCTGTGAAATATTCCAGCCGTTCGGCTGGCGCGGAAACCACATTCTTATCATGAAGTCATCGTTGCACGGGTTGGTTGCGGGTCTGGCCCTGCTGGGCTTTGGTTGGGCCGGGATGGCGGCGGATGAGCCGCTGGCGCCGGCAAAAACCAAGATCACCTGGCCCGAGCTCGGGCGGATGCAGCCGCGCGCCGCGCGAGACATCGGCGGTTCCGACTGGTCCATCGGTTGCGAGGTGCTCGACCGGGACCTCGCCGACTACCAGAAGTTCAGGCAGTATCGCGGGCCGCTGGGCGCCAAACACGTGCGGCTGCAGGCCGGGTGGGCGAAGACGGAGCAGAAGCCCGGCGCCTATGATTTCCAATGGCTCGACGCGATTGTGGATGATGCCTTGGCGCAGGGCGTGCAACCTTGGTTGCAGTTTTCCTACGGCAATCCGGTTTATCCCGGCGGCGGAGGCCGGACACTGGGCGATGGCGTGCCGCTGGCACCGGCGGCCCTGGCGGCGTGGGACAACTGGGTGCGCGCGACGGTGCGCCATTTCCGCGGTCGGATCCAGTCGTGGGAAGTATGGAACGAACCGGACGGATCAACCCAGATGTCGGTGATCGACTACGCCGATCTTTTTGCGCGCACCGCGGAGATCATCCGCGCCGAACAACCCGGCGGAAAAGTCTACGCGTTGAGTCTTTCCACCAACATGGTCTACGCCGAGGCCTTCCTGCTGAATCTGCGCGAGCGGAAGAAACTGCCGTTGATCGATGCGATCACCTACCACGGCTACCCCATGAATCCCGACGATACGAGCCTGGCGGACCAACTGCGCGCCGTGTTGCAGCGCCAAGGCTTGGATATTCCGATCCGCCAGGGGGAAACCGGCGCGCCGTCCGCGCGCGGCACCAGCGGCGCCCTCGGCGGCTTTCCCGGCAGCGAGCTGACGCAGGCCAAGTGGGACATCCGCCGCATGCTGGCGCATCACGCGCGGGGCATTCCCTTCAATCTTTTTCTGCTGATGGAGTTCGACTATGCCGGCCAGCCGCACACCGGCATGAACACGAAGGGCCTGCTGCAGGCGAATCCCGACAAGAGCGTGGCCCGGCCCAAGCAGGCCTACCAGGCGGTGCAGAACGTATGCTCGTTGTTCGACGACACCATCGTGCGCCTGCCGGATTTTTCGTATCACTCCAACGCGCGCCGCTCGACCGCCGTGGTCGGCTATCGCCAGAAGACGACCGGCACGCCCTTGATTGCCCTTTGGTATAATGGCGAGGTGCCGACCGAATCGTTGGAGCCGGACATCTACAAGGTCGACCTCCTCCTTGACGGTATGGAATTCAAAGATCCGGTGATCGCCGACCTGCGCACGGGAATCGTTTACAGCTTTCCGGCCAATCACGTCTCGACCGTCGCCCCCGGCCGGATGCTGCTGCGCAAATTGCCGGTATACGACTCCCCGATCGTCGTGACGGAACGCAATCTGGTCCTGCGCGACTGAGAGCCAAGTCTTCCTGCCTTCTCTATCTTGCCATGCACCGTAATCAGCATGCTGCTTATCAGGCCTCAGCCTAAATGGAGCAGTTGAAGGAGTCCGTCGTTGGCAAAACGAGGGGCGGAATCGAGCGGGAGGGCGGTTAGGTGGCCGTCGCGGGTAAGCGGGGCGGGGCCGGACTCGCGCGGGAAAATGTGGCGGAGGATGCGCCGCCAGCGCTCAGCGGCACTCAACTGCTCCGCAGTCGCGAGCAGGTGTTGCAAGAAGTTGACCGCGCGCTCGATCTGTGCGCGTCGGGGCCTCGCCATGCAGGAGGCGCACGGCGAGATGGCGCTGGCCGGCATGGGGTGTTGCTGGCAGGCGACCCCGCCGGGCAGGCGTGGGCGGCTGGTGACCAGGATTTGGTATTCGTAGTCGAGCACCTCAACGGTGGCGGCGGGCACGCCCATCAAGGCGAGCAACGGCAGCGGTTCGCGGCTTTGACGGGCGCGTCGCCGCTCGGCCCGCGGGCCGGTCGCCTGGCTGAGCCGCCGGCGCGTCCAGCCCTCCAGCGCCAGTTCGCTCTCGGCGGCCTCCAGCGCATCGATCATGGCTCGAGCGCGTTTCGTGCGGCGTAGTTTGAAGAGGTAACCGAGCTGGCGCGCCTCACAGCTGGCCATCACGGTTTCCTGTCCGTAGCCACAATCTCTCCGCATGAACTGCGGCCAGTGCTCGCGCGGCCTGGCGTCCAGCCACGCGAAGAGCCCGTCGAGGCCGTAGTTCACGCCGTGCTCGTTGCCCGGGCGCACCTCCACGTCCAGACACAGGCGCACCCGGGCCAGCCAATAGGTGTGGTAGGCATGGCTGGGCCGGCCGGGCTTCTTGGGGTTGAAGCCATAGACCGCCCCTTCCTGCCGGCCGTAGAGCGGCTTGATCGTCACATCCGTGTCCAGCACCCACGGCTCGGCAAGCAGGTGCTCGACCACCGCGTCGAACGACGCCCGCAACCACCGGGCCGCTGCATAAGGATCGAGTCGGTAGAGCGCGCGGCGCGCGCTGTCCTCGCGCACCAGGGCTCGCCCAACAGACCGGCCGCCACCTCGTCGAACTGCAGCGCGCTCAAGTGCGCGAAACGCCGGCCGCCGGCAAGGATCCCCAACACCAGCGTGGCGAGCACCTCGCGCCGGTCCGGCGCGTTGTTACTCGTGTAACGCAGCGGCGCCTCCCTGCACAACGCCTCGAAGCGTCCGCCTGCCTCGATGAACTGAGCAAAAAACACCAGCGATCCCGGTGCGCTCACCGGCGTCGTCTCGTCGAAGCGCATCTGAAAACGCCCACCCGGGGTGTCGATGGCCATGACCGGATTGCCCTCACTCACACGGTGAACCCATCCCTCGTTCTTTTCCGGTTCCATCCCTCCTCCTTCTAATAACTTCCCGCCTCTTGGCTATCTCTCAACGGCTCTGGATAGGTTTTTTGCTTCCAGCGTAACTTTCTCGGACTGAGATAGCCCCCCTGAAAATTCCCCTCCAGTCGCATGCCGACATTCTCGGAAGTGTCGCCGAGGCTGCACATGGTTATCCTGCATAGGCGCTGGCTTGTCGGTGGGCTTGTGCTTTGGGGCGCGCATAAGAAAATTCGACGGTTTGAAGTGCGGTAAGAAAAGTTTCCTATATATGAGAAATATTTCTTTCAAATTTGCTGAACCTCCCCTATAACCCGGCTGTGACTCAACAAACGACTTCAACCGGCAGCGGTCCGTCCGTTTCCATATCCCTAACGCGCAATGAATTGGGGCGGGCTGCCGCGTCCCGTTCGGCCTTGATCATCCGCGAGGCGATCCAGGCGCGCGGCACGGCCAGGATCCTCGTGGCAACCGGAAACTCGCAGCTTGATGTGATCAGGCACCTCGTGGCCGAACCGGTGGATTGGAGCAAAGTCGATGCTTTCCATCTGGACGAGTATGTGGGGATCGAGCCCGACCATCCGGCGAGCTTTCATCTGTGGATCCGCACGCGCTTCGTCGAAAAGGTCCGCCCGCGCTCGATCGAGTATCTCAACGGCAAGGCGGCTGATCCGGACGCGGAGGCCCGTCGCTATGCCGCCCTGCTTGCGGCGGGGCCGGTTGACCTCGCCTTCGTCGGCATCGGCGAGAACGGGCACATCGCCTTCAACGACCCGCATGTCGCCGATTTTTCCGATCCTTTGCTCGTGAAACGCGTGACGTTGGACGAGGCGAGTCTGCGCCAGCAGGTGGGGGAGGGGCATTTTCCGGATCTGGCCAGTGTGCCGCGGGAAGCCCTTTCGGTCACCTGCACCGGTCTGCTGCGGGTTGCCAACTGGGTTTGCTGCGTGCCCGAACTGCGCAAGGCGACGGCGGTGCAGGCGGCGCTCGAGGGGCCGCTGACCACCAAGTGTCCGGCTTCGCTGATCCGGACCCATCCCCGGGCCTATGTTTACCTCGACACCGAATCGGCTTCGAAGCTGACACGCCTGCCGACTCTGGTTTCAAGATGAGCGGCGCGCCGATCCGGCTCCCCGCCGGATCCCGTCCGCTTCGTTCCTGGCTTTCTTTCCTTTTGGCCTGGCGGTTTCGTTCAGGCTGAAGGTTTTTCTTTTCCCGCAGCCCACCGCATCCAACCCAACTCCTCCATGTTCGGCATCCAACTCTCCACCGCGGATATCATCGTGCTGGTCGTCTATCTCGCCGTGGTGATGGCGATCGGCTTCTACGCTTCCTACCGGATCAAGACCTCCGACCAGTATTTCCTCGGCGGTCGGCGCTTCGGGAAATGGGTGATGATCGGGCAGAGCTTCGGCACCGGCACGCACGCGGAGATGCCCGTCTCCCTGGCCGGCGCCGTTTACAGCGTCGGTCTCTCCGGCATCTGGTTTCAGTGGAAAAATCTCTTCGTGACCCCGTTCTACTGGCTGCTGGCCCCGCTCTTCCGCCGGTTTCGCCGGACGACGATGGCGGAGGTGTTCGATGACCGCTACGGCCCGTGGATGGGTGCGATCTACACGTTCTTCGCACTGGCGTTTTTCACCATCAATCTTGCCAGCATGCTCAAGGGAGCGGCGAAAGTGATCGACCAGGCGGTGGGTGGCGGCGTGCCGGTCGACCTGCTGGTGATCGGGATGACCTGCGTGTTTGTGTTATACAGTTTTGCCGGCGGCCTGCTGGCGACGGCCTGGACGGATTTCGTCCAGGGTTTCCTGATCATCGCGCTCTCGTTCATGCTCATCCCGCTCGGCTGGCATCTCGTCGGCGGGCTCGCGGGCATGAAGGCCGAGCTCGGGCCGGCGATGTTCGCACTGGCGACGCCCAAGGGCATCGGTCTCGGCACCATCGTGGTGCTGACGATCAACGGGCTCGTCGGCATCGTGGCCCAGCCGCACCTGATCGCGGCCGTTGGCACGGGCAAGAACGAGTCCGCGTGCCGGATCGGTCATTTCTACGGCAACATGGTGAAGCGCGTCTGCACGATCGGCTGGGCCCTGGTCGGCCTGATGACGGCCGTGCTCGTGGCCAAGGGCGTGTTCAACACCACGCACCTCGACGATCCCGAGGAGGCCTTCGGGTTTGCCTGCCGACACCTGCTGTTCCCCGGCGGCATCGGGTTGCTCATCGCCTCGCTGCTGGCCGCGAACATGGCCGGCTGCTCCGCCTTCATGGTGAACTCCGGCGCGATGATCACCAACGGCATCTACCGCAAATACCTCAACCCGAAGGCCACCGACGCGCAGGGACTCCTGATCGGACGCTTCGGCGGCGTGCTGGTCACCGTGGTGGCCGTCTTCTACGCCGTGTTCCTCATCGACCGCGTGCTCTACGCCTTTCTGTTTACGGAGACGATGGCGACCTTTGTCGGCATCAGCGTCCTCGGTGGCATTCTCTGGCGCCGCGCCAACCGCTGGGGTGCGATCAGCAGCCTCGTGGTCGCGGTCACCACCAACTTCCTCGGCTACGCCCTCACCGGCCGGCGCTTCGACCACTGGGAACCGGGCGTTTTCCTTGCGGCCCTCGGTGCCGGTGTGGTCGCCCTGGTGGTGGTCAGTCTGCTGACCCGGCCCGAAGCCGCGGCCCGGATGGACTTCTTTTTCAAGCAACTGCAGACCTCGACCGATGCCGAGGATCAGGCGGATGCGCAGAATCCGCGGCAGGCCGCCGAGCGCGGCAAGCTGCTCCTCCTGGTCAACCTCCTCTCGTTGCGCCGCGCCGCAGCCGGCGTGCCCCTGCTGCGCGCCTACCGGGTGGACCTGACGGGTTTTGTCATCGGCTTCGCGCTCGTGGCGGCCCTCGTCCTGGTGTTTGCGTTTGCCATCAGTTGACGGCGGACATAGCGATTCAGCCATGGCGAAAAAGTTCACGATGCGCGACCTGGCGCGGGCGGCCAAGGTCAGTCCCGCCACCGTTTCCAGAATCCTTGCGGGCAATCCGACCGTCGATCCGGCCATCCGCAAGCAGGTGCACAAGGTCGCGACGAAGCTCGGTTTCGACCTGGAAAGCCGCCGCAAGGGCAAGTCCCGCGTCATGGCCTTTCTCCTGGCCAACCGCGACGTGCTGCACAGCTTCCAGGCCCGCGTCCTGCTGGGGGCGGAGACCTGCTGCTCCCAGAACAACTGGGAACTGCTCTTCATGTCCTTCCGGTATGCGCCCGAAACGCCGCCGGAGGCGCTGCATCTGCCTCAGCTCCTGAGCAACCGCACGAACGCCCGCGCCGTCATCCTCGGCGGCACGAACTATCCGAATCTCCTCTCGGCCCTCAACACCCGCGGCCTGCCCTACGCCGTGCTGGGCAACAACGTCATCGGCGACTGGCCGGAGGCCGGCTGCGACGCCGCTTTTTCGGACGACATTTCCGGCGCGCGCGAAGCCACCGCCTACCTCATTTCGAAGGGCCACCGCGCCATCGGCTACCTCGGCAATCTCCAGCTGCCCTGGTTCCGCCGCTGCGCCACCGGCTACGAGCAGGCCATGCGCGCCGCCAAACTTACACCGCGCTGCATCGACATGCGCTCTGACGGCAGCCAGCTCGGCTACCTCGCCACCAAGTCGCTGCTCGCCAACCATCCCGACACCACGGCGATTTTGGCCGGCGCGGATCCTGTCGCCGCCGGGGTCTACGACGCGCTGCGCGAGGCCGGCATTTCCGTTCCCGGCCAGATGAGCGTCGTCGGCTTCAACGACACGCAGGGCGAGATGCTCTACCCGCAGCTGACCAGCGTGCGCGAGTTCCCGGAGGAACTCGGCCGTCACCTGGCCGAGTTCGCGCTCAAGCGCCTGCAGACTCCCGATCTTCCGCCCCAGAAACTCACCGTTCCGACCCAGATCGTGTTGCGAGCCTCCGTCAACGCCCGATAGGGATGTTTCATTTCAGAGAAACATTTCTCATAAACAGGAAAAGTTTCTTTACATGGGCGCCACTTGTGGCGATTTTGGCCCGGCGGGCGCGCGGGTGATGCGGCCGGCCCACTGTCTTACTTCCCATGCCACAAGATATCCCCTGCCACAGCGCGCATCCCGGATGGTCCATGGACCGGCGCGCTTTCCTCAAAGCAACGTCGCTCGCCGGCCTCGGCCTGGCGCTGGGGGCCAAGGCCATCGCCGCTCCGGCTGATCCGCGGCACCGTTACGCCTTGGTCGGCACCGGCTCCCGCAGCCGGCTTTTCCAAGAGGCGATCGAGCGCGATTTCCGCGAGCACGTCCGGCTGGTCGCCCTGTGCGACCTCAATCCCGGCCGCCTGCGCCTGGCGGCGGAGCGTTCGAAAGCTTGGAGCGGCAATACGCCCGCCCTCTACGCGCCGGCTGATTTCGAGCGGATGCTCGCCGCGCACGCGGTGCAGACGGTCATCGTCACGACGGTCGACGGCACGCACCACGAATACATCGTGCGTGCGATGAACGCCGGCTGCGACGTCATCTCCGAGAAGCCGATGACGACCACGCCGGCGAAATGCCAGGAGATCCTCGACGCCCAGGCGCGCACCGGCCGCCGGTGTCGCGTCTCGTTCAACCTCCGCTATTCGCCGCCTTGCACGCAGGTCAAGGACCTCCTCATGAGCGGCGAGATCGGCGACATCCTCTCCGTCGATCTCCACTGGATGCTCGATACGCGGCACGGCGCCGACTACATGCGCCGCTGGCACAGCCAGAAGGAAAATTCCGGCGGCCTCATGATTCACAAGGCCTCGCACCATTTCGATCTCGTCAACTGGTGGCTCGGTGGCGTGCCCGTTTCCGTGTTCGCCACCGGCAAACGCGATTACTACCGGCCGAAGACCCTGCGCCGGATGGGCCTCAGCGGCGCCCACGAACGCTGCCTGACCTGCCCGGAGAGCGAGCGCTGCGCATTCCACCTCGACCTGCGCCGTGACGCCGAGCTCAAGTCCCTTTACCTCGACCAGGAGAAATTCGACGGCTACTTCCGCGATCGCTGTCCCTTCCGCGACGACATCGACATCGAGGACACGATGAACGTGCTCGTGCGCTACGACACCGGCGCAACCCTCACGTATTCCCTCAACGCCTTCTGCGCCTGGGAGGGTTACGCCATCACGTTCAACGGCACCAAGGGCCGGCTCGAGCACAGCGCGGGCGGGCTCACCGCCGACGGCCGCGTGCAGAAGGGCGCCATGCGCACCACCGTCATCCCCTTGCGCGGCGCCGCCCGGCCGATCGAGGTTTGGACCAGCACCGGCGCCCACCAGGGCGGAGACAAGGTGATGCTCGAAGATCTCTTCCTGCCGGCCCCGACACCCGACAAATACCTGCGCGCCGCCGACCATCGCGCCGGCGCCGTCTCCACCCTCATCGGCATGGCCGCGAACCGCTGCTTCGAGACGAAGCAGCCCGTGGCCATCACCGATCTTGTCAATGGCCTGAAGGCGCCTGATTATGCCCCGATGCCCACAGGTGACGACCCGCTGCCCATGCTGCCGCGCAAAGACACCTGACCCCTATTCACTCCGCCTTACTCCCATGAATGCCTCATTCCCCCGGCTGCTCGCCGGCCTCCTCCTGCTGGGTTCCAGCCTAACCTTGCCGGCTGCCGATTGGCAGCCGCTCTTTAACGGTCGCGATCTCCACGGCTGGAAAACGCTCGGCGGCACGGCGCCGTTCACCGTTCAGGACGGCATCATCGTCGGCACCACCGTCTCCGGCACCACCAACAGTTTCCTGGCGACGACGGAAAGCTACGGGGACTTCATCCTCGAACTCGAGGTTAAGCAGGAAGGCGGCCCCTCCAACAGCGGGGTTCAGTTTCGGAGCGAGAGCCTGGCGGATTACCAGAACGGCCGCGTCCACGGCTACCAGCTGGAGATCGATCCTTCCGAGCGGGCCTGGACCGGCGGGATCTACGACGAGGCGCGACGCGGCTGGCTTTATCCCGGCACGCTCAATCCCGCGGCCCGCGACGCCTACCGGCTCGGGGAATGGAACCGCATCCGCATCGAGGCCATCGGCCCCGAGATTCGCACCTGGGTCAATGGTGTGTCGGTGACCCACGTGATCGATGCCCTCACCCCGCGCGGCTTCCTCGCCCTGCAGGTCCACAGCATCAACGATCCCGCCGAGGCCGGTCGCCGCGTCCTCTGGCGCAACCTGCGCATCCAGACCACCGGCCTCGTGCCGTCGCCGGCCGCCGGCATTCCGGTCCGCAACCTCATCCCGAACAACGTCAGCACCGCCGAAAAGGCCGCCGGCTGGCGTCTGCTTTGGGACGGACGCACCACCGCCGGCTGGCGCGGCGCGCGCATGGACCGCTTCCCGAAGAACGGCTGGAAGATCGCCGACGGCGAGCTTGTCGTCCTCGAATCCGGCGGCGGCGAATCGAAGAAAGGCGGCGACATCGTCACCGAGCAGGAATTTTCCGCCTTCGAGCTCCAGCTCGATTTCAAGCTCACGAAGGGCGCCAACAGCGGCATCAAGTATTTCGTCCGCGAGGAGGTCACGCCCATCGGCGGTTCGGCCATCGGACTCGAGTATCAGCTGCTCGACGACGAGAACCATCCCGACGCCAAGCTCGGTCTCCCCGGCACGCGCACGCTGGCTTCACTCTACGATCTCATCGCGAAACAGGGAACGCTGAAAGGCCTGGGCGTGCGACCGGTGATCGGGGAGTGGCAGCACGCCCGGCTCGTCGTCCACCCGGACAACCGCGTCGAGCACTGGCTGAACGGCATCAAGGTCGTCGATTACGTCCGCGGCTCGTCCGATTTTCTCGCGCACGTCGCCGTCAGCAAATACAAGGACATCGCCGGCTTCGGTCTCGCCCCGCAGGGTCGCCTGCTGCTCCAGGACCACGGCAACGAGGTTCATTTCCGCAGCATCAAGATCCGCTCCCTTCCGTAACCCCCTCCCGCCATGCAACGCCGCCTCTTCCTGAAAAATCTCTCATTCGCCGCCGCCGGAGCCACGCTCCTCGGCGCCCGCTCCTTCGCCCGCACGCCCGGCGCCAACGACCGTCTGCGCGTCGGCCTCTCCGGCTTCTCCGACCGCGCCCGCAGCTCGCTCATCCCGGCGTTCCAGCAGCACGCCGCGGCCCTCAACTGCGAGATCGTGGCGGTCTCCGATCTCTGGAAGCGCCGCCGCGAAGAAGCCGTTGCCTTCTTCCAACAGAAGTTCGGCCAGACCGTCGCCGTCTACCGCAACAACGAGGAAATGTATGAAAAGGCGGACCTCGATGCGGTCATCGTCGCCACCGCCGACTTCCAGCACGCCATGCATTGCATCGAGGCCGTGCAGGCCGGCTGCGATGCCTACGTCGAAAAACCTTTTGCCGAGACCATGGCCGACGCCCGTGCCGCGCTCAAGGCCGTCCGCGCGACCGACCGCATCGTCCAGATCGGTTCCCAGCGCCGCAGCGGCGCCAACTATCACGCCGCCTACGACTATCTCCGCTCCGGCCGCTTCGGCGACATCGTCTCGGTCGAGATGACGTGGAACGTCAACCAGCCCGGCCGTTGGCGCCGCCCGGAACTCGTCGCCGCCGTGCAGGCCGCCGACACCGACTGGAAGCGCTTCCTCTGCAACCGGCCCGATGCGCCCTTCGACGCGAGAAAGTATCTCGAATACCGGCTCTTCTGGCCGTATTCCTCCGGCATCCCGGGCCAGTGGATGTGCCACCAGATCGACACCGTGCACTGGTTCACCGGCCTGCCGCATCCGCGCAGCGTCAGCGCCAACGGCGGCATCTACCAGTGGAAGGACGGTCGCACGAACTTCGACACGCTCACCGCCGTCTTCGACTACGGTCCGCTCGACGACAAGACCAAGGGCTTCCAGGTCACCTACTCGTCGCGCTTCTCCAACTCCGCCGGCGGCGTGAAGGAGATCTATTATTCCAACGGCGGTGAACTCAACCTCGAGACCAACCAGGTCACCGCCAACGGCGGCCTCGAGGAGAAGCAGGCCAAGGCCATGAACCTCGCCGCCAATCTCCTCAGTCCCGTGGCGCTCGCCACCGACGGCCCCCTCGTCACTTCCGCCGACACGGGTGTCGACAATCTTACCAGCAGCCACATGCGCGACTGGATGGAATGCCTCCGTTCCCGGCGTCAGCCGCGGGCGCCGATCGAGGCCGGTTACCAGCACTCCATCGCCACCATCATGGCCAACGCCGCCGCCCGCACAGGAGAACGCGTGACCTTCGACGAATCGAAGCAGGAGGTTCTGGCCGGCGGCAAGGTCTTCCATCTCTGAGCGACCACCCTCCTCCGGGACTTCATTGAATGAAGTCCCGGTTTCGCGCGCCAGGCCCAAGACCGCTTTGCGTTCCATGACCGACTCATGCTTCTTCTCCGCCTGGCGCCCACTGCGGGCCTTGGCCACGTTGCTCGGCGCCGGTCTCTGCTGGTCCGTTCTCGCGGCGGAAACCGCGCCGCCGGTCCGTTCCGCCGATTATTGGACCGCCTTCCTCCCGGGCTGTCCCGACTGGGATGCCCGGCTCCGCTCCGGCGCCCTGTCGCTCATCGATCCGGACAGCCTGCCCGGTTCCGCCTGGCTGCCTGATCCGCTGCGCTTCACCGATGGCCGCGCCGTGGCCGATGCCGCCGCCTGGCCCGCGCGCCGGATGGAACTGCTGAAACTCTTCGAATACTATTCCACCGGCACGATGCCGCCTGCGCCGGCCGCGCCTCACGTTGTCGATCTGCAGGAATCTCACGAGGGCGGCGTCAAGCGCCGGACCTTCGCGCTGGAATTTTCCTCCGATCCTAAGATCCGTCTTCGCGTCGAGCTGTTCATTCCGCCGGGCCGCGGCCCGTTTCCCGTTTTTCTCACGCAGGCCAACCACCGTGCCTGGGCGCTCGTCGCCGTCAGCCGCGGTTATATCGGTTGCGTCTACGCGGGCGCCGATGTGCAGGATGACACGCCGGCCCTCTCTGCGCTCTGGCCGGACTCCGACGCCTCGCTGTTGACGCGCCGGGCCTGGGCCGGGAGCCGCTGCGTCGACCATCTGCTCACGCTGCCCGAGGTCAACGCGGCGCAAATCGCCATCGCGGGCCATTCCCGCAACGGCAAACAGTCGCTCATCGCCGGCGCCTTCGACGAGCGCATTGCCGCCGTCATTTCCAGCAGCTCCGGCGCCGGCGGCTCCATCCCCGCCCGGCTCGGCTCCGAAAGGCATTTCGCGGAGGACATCGAGATGGGCACGCGCCGCTATCCGCAGTGGTATCACCCGCGCCTGCGTTTTTTTGCCGGCCGGGAAAACCGGCTGCCCATCGACCAGCATGAACTGATCGCCTGCCTCGCGCCGCGCCCGTGCCTGCTTTCAACCGGGATCAACGACGGCGTCGAGAGCGTCTGGGCCATCGAGCACGCGTGGCGTGAGGCGCGGCGCGCTTACGCCTTGTTTGACCGGGCCGATGTCCTCGCGTTGCGCTACCGGCCGGGCGGACACGAAACCAATGCCGATGACATCGAGGGTTATGTCGACTGGCTCGACGGTGTATTCGGCCGCGGCCCGACTGTGGCGTCGAGCACGCCTGTCTATCCGACCTACGCGGACTGGCTGCGGGTCAGCGGCGAGCGCGTGGATCCGCAGTCTTTTCCGGTCCGCCGTCCGGGTGACTTGCTTGTTTTGCCGGACGGACAGCCGGCTCGGACGGTCGCGCAATGGGATGCAAAGAAACCGGATGTCCGGGCCCGCATGGCGTGGGCCCTGGGCGAGCCTGTTCTGGCCGGTCCCGGTCGCGTGGGCGACTACGGCAGCGAAAAGGACCACTGGCAGGCGATGTTGAATCGCGACTATGTGCCCCCCGAGGTCGAGCGCATCGCCATCAATTTCGGCAATTACATCCCCGGCGAAATCTTCCGGCCCAAGGCGTCGTCGGCCGCCGGCGGACCCAGGAAATTGCCCGCCATCATCTGGCTGCAGACCCTGTCGGTGCCCTTCGGCTATGTGCCGGCCCAGGCCGGAATCGGCCGGCGTTTCCATTTCGAATGGGTCCAGGCCGGCTACGCCGTGCTCGCCTTCGACCAGATCGGCCAGGGCCGGCGAGTGATGGAGGTGCAGCGGTTCTACGATCGCCACCCGCACGCCTCGCTGCTCGGCCGCACCCTGCAGGACGTCCGTGCCGCCGTGGACGCCCTCCTCCAGCAGGACTTCATCGATCCGGAGCGGATCTATGTGGTTGGTTACGCCAATGGTGGTATCGCCGCGTTGCACGCCGCCGCTCTCGACGAGCGCATTGCCGGTGTCATCGCCGTCGCCGGATTCACGCCCATGCGCACGGACATCGTCGACAAAGGCACCGGCGGCATCGCCCGCTGGAGCGATTGGTTGCCGCTGCTGCCGCGCCTCGGCGCGTTCGTCGGCCACGAGGAACGCATGCCCTACGACTACGACGAGGTGTTGGCTCTCATCGCTCCGCGGCCGGTGGTCCTTGTGCAACCGACGACCGACTACCACAGCACCGCCGCCGACATCCGCGCCTGCCTCGAAGAGGCCGCGAAAGTCTACGCGTTGCACGGCAGGCCCGGGGCGCTGCGTTACGTCGAGATCGACGATTACAACCGGTATTCACGCAAGATCGCCGCCGAGGTTCTTCGTCAGCTCCAACTATTGATCATACCATGATTCGCTTCCGCCTCTGCGCCTGCCTTTTTCTCGCGGCCGTGCCGCCGCTCCGGCTGCTGGCGCAGTTGCCTGCCGCCGCCGAGATCCAGGCGGACTTGGACAACATCCATGCCATCAATCCCGTGCGACCGGCCAACGCGCATCGTGGTCCGATCATGCAGGCGATCGAGCCGCTCATGATCCAGCAGGCGCGTGCGGTGGTGGCGGAATTGCTCCCATGGGAAAAGGATCCTTCCGTCGCATTGCTGCCCCTCCGGCGTGACCCGGCGTCCGGCGAGCACGGCATCCGCCCCAATGCGGCCACCGTGAAAGGGCTTGCGATCCTCGTGCGGCTGGCGCCGGACGAGGCGTTTCCCGCCGACTTCACGCGGAAACAGGCGCGGGAGCGGGCGCTGGTGATGCTGCGTTACCTGCTGCGCACGCACGGGGCGGGCGGCGAGGTCTGCACTGACGGCAAGCCTTGGCGCGACCAGTGGCAATCCGCCTATTGGGCGACGATGACGGGCGAGGCGAGCTGGCTGCTCTGGGACGATCTGACGGCCACCGAGCGCTGGCTGGCGGCGCGCATGGTCTGCGACGAAGCCGACCGGTTCGGCGGACAAAAACCGCCGACGCAGGTGAACGACAACACCCGGGCCGAGGAGAACGCCTGGAACTCCCAGATCATCTCGCTCGCCTACAACATGTTTCCGGCGCATCCGCACAACCGCCGCTGGCGGGACGACGCGATCCGTTGGATCCTCTCCTCCTTTGCCACGAGCCGCGATGTGACCAGTGACGCCGTCGTCGACCGCCGGCCGTTGCGCGCGTGGTTGGAAGGACTGGGGCCGAACATCCATGATGATTTTACCCTCGAGAACCACCGCCGGGTGCATCCCGACTACATGGCCTGCACCTACCTGCTCACGTCCCAGGTGCCGGTTTATGCCTGGGGTGGCAACCGGGTGCCTGAGGCCATCCATCGCAACGTCACCGCCATTGCGCGCGTGTTGCAGGGACTGGCCACGCCCGACGGCAGCGTCATCTACCCCAACGGGCAGGATTGGGGGCTGCGTCGCAACGTCGAGTGGTTCGAGTTTCATGCGACCGCGGCGGTGTTGTATGACGACGTCACCTCCGCGACGTTGATGCGCCACTCTCTCGCTACCGTCCGCCGGATGGCTGCGCGCAATCCGGCGGGCCTGATCTACCTGCCCGCGGAGACCAAACTGTCGTCCGACCAGAACATGATGCTCGAATATCTCGCGCACACCTACGCGCTGCTGGGACAGCGGGGTGAAGGTCCGGCACCGGTGCCCGATGAACAACTCTGGCGGCAGCTGGCCGGCACCCGCGTTTTCCAGTCCGGACGCTTGGGGGTGGTGCGCAGGCCCGACGCGATCGCGACTTTTTCCTGGGGGGCGCAGGTGATGGGACAGGTGCTGCCCTTGGGAAAGGATCTTTTGCTGTCGCCCGAATCCCGCGGTCTCATCGGCCATGTCGGCGTCGAGGGGCTTGCCCGCGAGATTCCCGTCGCCCGGCAGGTGGCGCTGGCGCCACTGGTGGAGGGATTCGGCGTGACGGGGGTGCTGGATCGCGGCGACGGAGCCCTGGAGCAGCGCTTCGGTTTCATCGCGCTGCCGGATGGCCGCGCCGTTTACGCCGACCTGATCACGCCGACCCGCGCGGTGCGGCCCACGCTGCTTCATATCGGCACGCTGGGCGTGCTCAACGATACACAGTGGCCGTTCCACGATGGCTCGCGGAAAGTGTATTTCGAAGGGGGCGAACGCGAGTTCCTCGCGGCGCAGGCGTCGTCTGATGCCATGGCGGAATTTTCATCGCGCTGGATCAATGTCGATCAGGGGCTCGGCATCGTGCGGCTGGCTGCCTCGGGGCCTGCCGTCTACACTCCGTCACCGACAAACGCCGCCGGTCGTCTCGAACAGCGTTTCAACCTCAGCACCGTGTCGGCGTCCGCCCTCGCCGCCGCCCAGCCCGGGCAGCCGCTGGCGCACGGGGTGTTCGTCTTTTATCCCAACCGCACGGCGGAGCAGACCGCGGCGGATGCCGCTTGTTGCGTGCTGCTGAGCGCTCCGGGGGATCGGGTGGTGCGGCTGCGCCTGGAGGATGGGTTGGGGATCGAGTTCGACCTCGGGGCGCTGAGGCTGCGGTTGTCGCCGCCGGCGCCGGCGGCACCTTCCGCGGCGGAAGTCGCCGCCCTGGCCGACCGGGTGGCCCGCCACCATCTGACCGGCCCGCGCCTGCATCATGCCGACAGCTGGATGCGGGCGGTGTTCTATTCCGGCTTGCTGGCGCTGGATGGGCCCGAATGGGAGGAAGCGGTTCTGCAGATCAGTCGCGAACTGGAATGGCGGCCGAAACTCAGGGTCTACAATGCGGATGATCACGCCATCGGCCAATCCTACTTGGAGCTTTACCGGCGCAGGCAGGATCCGGCCATGATCGCTCCGCTCCGCGCCCGCTTCGACTACATCCTCGCCCATCCGATTGCGCGGAGCCTGGACCGGAGCGTGGCGCTTGATCCGCATGCGGAATGGAGCTGGTGCGATGCGCTCTACATGGCTCCGCCCGTCTGGGCCGGGCTTACCCGGGTCACCGGCAGCCCCGCCTACCTGGATTTCGCCCTAGCGGGGTGGTGGAAGACGTCGGATCTGCTCTACGACCGCGAGGCGCGCCTGTTTCACCGCGACAGCACCACCATGTCCGGCCGCGAGCCGAACGGCGCGAAGATCTTCTGGGGGCGTGGCAACGGTTGGGTCGTTGCCGGTCTTGTCCGGGTGCTGGAACAGATGCCCGCAGGGCATCCCGGCCGCGAGCCGTTGGAGCGCCAACTGAGGGAAATGGCGGAGGCCTTGGTAGCGCTGCAGCCGGCCGACGGACTTTGGCGCAGCAGCCTGCTCGATCCGGCCAGTTACCCGGTGCCGGAGACCAGCGGCTCCGGTCTCATCTGCTATGCCCTCGCCTGGGGCATCAACCAAGGCGTGCTCGACCGCGCCACTTACACTCCCGCCGTGCTGCGCGCTTGGAAAGGTTTGGCCGATTGCGTGACCCCCGAGGGACGCCTCACGCACGTCCAGGCCATCGGCGCGGCCCCGGCCAATTTTGCCCCGTCGATGACCGAAGACTACGGCGTGGGTGCTTTCCTGCTCGCCGCGGGCGAGGTGAAGCGCCTATCGGCGCGCTAGTCACGAACCCGGCTTTGATTCAGTTTATGAACCACCGGCACCTTTTCCGATCCGCCTGGCTGCTTGCCGTCTCATCTGTGATCCTGGCTCTTCCGGGCCGGTCGGCCGATGCCATTCCGCCGCCCGCCGAAGTCATGGCAGTCATGGAGCGGGTGGGGGACTGGCAGATCGCACATCCCGACCCGAAGCCGCGTCGGCCGCGCACGGGTTGGATCCACGCAGCCTACACCTTCGGCGCGATGGAACTGGCCAACCTGTCCGCCAGCCCGCGCTTTTTTGAAGCCATGGTCGGCACCGGCCGGGCCAACGCCTGGCAGCTCGGGCCGCGTCCGTATCACGCCGACGACCACGCCATCGGCCAGCTCTACGTGTCGCTCTACGCCCGCGAGCGTGATCCGGCGATGCTGGCGGCGACGCGCGCCCGTTTCGACACCATCCTGGCGAACCCCGCGCCCGAGAATTACGAGCACGATTCGGCGCTGAATCCGCGCCGCAGCGACATCTGGACCTGGTGCGACGCGCTCTTCATGGCACCGGCGACCTGGATCGGCCTGTCGCAGGTGACGGGCGATCCCCGCTATCGCGAGTTCGCGGTCGAGCAGTGGTGGAAGACCTCCGCTCACCTTTACGACCCCGAGGCGCATCTCTTCTTCCGCGACAACCGCTACTTCAAACAACGCGAGGCCAACGGCGCGAAGATCTTCTGGGGCCGCGGCAACGGCTGGGTCATGGGCGGCCTCGTGCGGGTGTTGCAGGCGCTGCCGATGAACCATCCGTCGCGTCCGCGCTTCGAACAGCAGTTTCGCGAGATGGCCGAGGCGCTGTTGTCGCTCCAGCAATCCGACGGGCTCTGGCGTTCGAGCCTGCTCGATCCAGCCAGCTACCCGAACCAAGAGACGAGCGGCTCGGGCTTCTATTGCTACGCTTTCGCCTGGGGCGTGAACCAAGGGTTGCTCGACCGTGCGCGCTTTCTGCCGGCGACCTTGACGGCCTGGCGCGCGCTCACCGCCTGCGTCACGTCCGAGGGCAAGCTCACGCACGTGCAGCCCGTGGGCGGTTCGCCGAAAATCTTCGAGCCGGACTCGACCGAGGAATACGGTGCCGGCGCCTTCCTGCTGGCCGGCAGCGAACTTTACCGGCTGGCCGTGCTGGAGCGCACGCCGGCTGCGACCGTCACCGTGCGCAACCCCTCGGACAAGCTGGCGCGCCTCGTCGAGACGGTGGAAGTCGATCTCGCCGCGCTCGACCTGCCTCCGGGGCCTTGCGCGGTCATGGACGGTCTCGTCGCGCGCCTGTTGCCGGCGCAGGAGTTGGCGCTCGCCGGTTCGGCCGGACCGAAGACGCTCGTGTTTCAGGTCGATCTCGCCCCGGGGGAGACACGCACCTATCGCGTGCTGCCGGCGGCAGCTCTCGCGGCGGTGACGCCGTTTCCCACAAAAACGCACGCACGCTTCGTGCCCGAGCGTCAGGACGATTTCGCATGGGAGAACGACCGCATTGCGTTTCGCATGTATGGTCCGGCGCTGGCGAAAGGGGAGGGCACCGTCAGCAGCGGTCTCGACGTCTGGGCCAAGCGCACGCGCCGGCTCGTGGTCGATGCGTGGTATAAACGTCGTTATCACAAGGACGAGGGCGAGGGACTCGATTATTACCATGTCGGCAATTCTCGCGGAGCCGGCGGGCTCGGGATCTGGGCGGGCAACCAGCTGCATGTCTCGGCCAATTTCGTCCGCTGGCGGTTGCTCGCCGGGGGGCCGGTTCGCACGGTGTTCGAACTCGATTACGATTCGTGGGACGTTGCCGGCCGCGCCTTCACGGAGACGAAGCGCATCACGCTCGACGCCGGCGCGAACCTGAACCGCATCGAGAGCATGCTGCGCAGCCCGACGTCCGCTCCGACCACGGTCGGCATCGGGCTCGCCGAGCGCCAGGGAATTCAGAATTGGTTCGTCGACGCTGCGGCCGGATCACTGGTCCATTGGGAGCCGGAAGTCCCGCCGCATGGCCGTATCGGCACCGCCGTGATCGTGCCCGGTGGCTTCAAGGAGACGGTCGACGCGGGAGGCAATCGCCTCGCGTTGGCGGACGCGACCCCGGGCGTGGTCTTCACCTATTATGCCGGCGCGGGCTGGAACCAGAGCGGCGACTTCGGTGACGCATTCGCCTGGCAGACCTATGTGAACGATCTCGCGGTGCGGCTCCGCTCTCCACTCGAGGTCTCGGTGCGTGGTCCACAACCTGTCTTATGATTACTCTTTCGCGATTGCGGTTCATCTTTCCATTGGTCGTCGCTGCGCTGGCCTTGCCCGTCGGTCGCGGTGCCGAGCCACCTTCGGGTCTTATGGTGGAACTGCTGCGCGAGCCGATGCGGGCAGTAATCACTGAAGCGCGGCCGACCTACGGCTGGATCGTCAACGATGCCCGGCGGGGCGCGCACCAGACAGCCTATCAGATACTGGTCGCCACGGCGGAGGAGATTCTGGCGAAGGATCGCGGCGATGCATGGGACTCCGGCAAGGTTGTCGCGGCGGACTCCACTGCCGTGCTCCACGGAGGCCCGGCACTGGAGCCACGACGGGTTTACTGGTGGAAGATGCGCACATGGGACGCAACCGGCGCGGCGAGTGACTACAGCGCACCGCAACGGTTTCAGACCGGCGATTTTGCCGTCACGCGCGCCTGGCCGGCCGAGAGCCGTTGGGTGACGCCACCGGGCGATGGGCCGCTGCTGCTGGAGGATCGTCCGAGTCCCCGCTACACCGATATCGCCCCGGCCGCGGTGCGGCGCAACGACGCGGGCGGCGTGTTCATCGATTTCGGCCGGGTGGCTTTCGCCACGCTGAAGCTTACGCTCACCAGCGAGCGCGACGGCGATCCGCTCGTCGTCCATCTGGGCGAACGCGCCCTGCCCGGCGACACCGTCAACCGAAAGCCCGGTGGCACCGTCGGCTATCAGCGGGTGGAATTAACCACGTGCCGCGGCACGCACACCTACCTGTTGGAGGTTTTGCGGAAGAAGAAGAATCAGCCGCACACGCAGCTCCTGCCGGCGGACATGACCGAGGTCTGTCCGTTCCGCTACGCCGAGATCGAGCGCGCGCCGTCGCCCGTGACCGCGGCCGATGTCCGCCAGCACGCGTTGCTGTATCCGTTCGCGGACGAGTCTTCGGCCTTCACATCGGCCTCGCGGGCGCTCGATGCCGTCTACGAGCTCTGCAAGCACACGCTGCGCGTCGCGCCGTTTATGGCGATGTATGTCGACGGCACGCGCGAGCGCATGCCTTACGAGGCCGACGCCTACATCGCGCAGCAGAGTCATTACGCGCTCGACCGTGACTACGCCGCCGCTCGCTATACCTGGGAATTCCTTCTCTACCACGCCAGCTGGCCGACGGAATGGAGCCAGCACCTCGCGCTGATGGCCTGGGCCGACTACGAGCAGACCGGCGACGTTCGTCCATTGGCGCGTTTTTATCCGGAGTTGCAGGCCAAGACCCTGTCCGCACTCGAGGACGAAACCGGCCTGATCAGCACGCGCACCGGGCGTGTGACGCCGGCCTTCCTGGCGAGCATCCACTATACCGGCGAGGACTTCCGCGACATCGTCGACTGGCCCGCGGGCACCGAGGAGGGGGCGGCGAAGGAGCGCGGCAACGGCAGCCCGTTCCCCGAGGGTGAGCGCGACGGCTTTGTCTTCTGCGACTACAACGCCGTCGTGAACGCGTTCTATTACCGCAACCTCGTCCTCATGGCCCGCATCGCCGGCGTCATCGGCAAACCCGACGACGCCGAGGCTTATCGCACGCATGCCGCCCGCGTGAAGGAACGCTACAACGCCACGTTCTTCCGTCCGCAATACGGCAACGTCTACGTCGACGGGAACACGACGCGCCACGCCTCGTTGCACGCCAATCTTTTCGCTCTCGCCTTCGGCCTCGTGCCGGAAGAGGCCGCGGGCGACGTGCGCCGGTTCATCCAGGGCAAGGGCATGGCCTGCGGACCGTATCCGGCGCAGTTTTTGCTGGAAGCGCTCGTCGACCACGGCGCGGCGGACTACGCCGTGCAGTTGATCACGGCCGATTCCGACCGGGGCTGGCTCAACATGATCCGCCAAGGCGCCACGACGACGGCGGAGGCCTGGGATTTCAAATACAAGGGCAACCTCGGCTGGACGCATGCCTGGGGCGCCGCGCCGGCGAACATCGTCGCGCGCAAGCTGCTCGGCGTCGAACCGCTGGCTCCGGCCTTCGCGACGATCTCGATCCGTCCGCAGATTGGCGCGCTGGCCCAGGCTTCCGGCCGCGTCCCGACCATTCGCGGTCCCGTCGACGTGGCCTGGGAACGCGGCTCGGGCAGCTACCGTTGCGTCGTCAGCATCCCGGCGAACACCCGGGCCGAGATCGCGCTGCCCGGCACCGATCCGGCGGCCTTCTTGGAAAGCGGTGGGCCCGCCGCCCGGGCCGACGGCGTCAGGGATGTCCGGCTGCAAGGGGATCGCGTCCTCTTCACGGTCGGTGCCGGCGTCTATACCTTTGTCCACTCCACTATTCCATGAAACGGTTCTGCCGACTCTTCCCGATGGTGATGATGGCCGCGGCGTCCCTCGACGGGCTGGCCCACGTTTCCGAGGCATTCCGTGAGCCCATCGTGGTCTACAATAACTGGGCGGCTTACGACGAGCTCTCTGACACGATCGAACTGACGGAGGAGCTGGCGATGCGGCAGCTGCGGGAGGTCGTGCGCCTGCGCCGGCAGGGTGTGCGTATCGACGCCTACGTGATGGACGCCTACTGGTTCGCCCCCGACGGCGGCTACCGCATCTGGCGCAAACCGAACTGGCCCGACGGCCCCGACCGCTGGCTGGCCGCCTGCCGCGAACACGGCCTCAAGCCCGGGCTCTGGTTCAGCACCAACAATCTCAGCCACCTGGAGCCGTTTCCGGCGTGGGAGGACTCGCTGACCGCGAAGCGCAACGCGATGTGCCTGTTCGCCGGCGGCTACCTGCCGCACCTGATCGAGACGATGCAGCTCTGGTATGACCGCGGCGTGCGGATCTTCAAATTCGACTTTGCCAAATTCACCGCCGCCACGCCGGAGTTCGAGTCGCTGCCGCGCGAGGAAATCGTCCGGCGCAACGAAACCGCGTGGCGCACCGCACTGGCCGCGTTCCGGGCGCGGAACCCGGACGCGATCCTCCAGGCCTACAACGGCTACGGCGGTGACCGCGGCACCTGGCGTCCGCTGCGGCAGGATGTTGATCTGCGCTGGCTCGAGGTTTTTGACAGCCTCTACAGCGGTGATCCCGGTCCGGCCGATGTGCCGGCGATGAATTTCTTCCGCTCGGTCGACATTTTCGGCGACCACAAGGTGCGCCGCTACGCCGCCAACGGCGTGCCGCTCGAGCGCATCGACAGCTGCAGCCCGATGCTGGGCAATACCGCGACCGCCTACTGGCGCAAGAATACCGGCTGGAAGGGCATGGTCCTGCTGAATCTCGCCCACGGCAGCTGGATGAACCTCCTCTACGGTGATCTGGCTTTGCTCACGGACGATGACGCCCGATGGTTCGCGCGTGCGCAGCAGTTGTTCCTCCCGCTACAGGCTCGCGGGCGCTTCTATGTTTTCGGCGGTGTGCCCGGGGAAGGGCAGGGCTACGGTTTCGCCGCCCTCGGCGAGACAGGCTCGGTTTACACCGTCGTCAATCCGGGGCAGACCGTCGCCACCGTGCCGCTGCCGCGGGCCGCCCTCGACCAGGTGCGGACCGGGGTCGGACGGGTATTGTTCACCGACGTGGGTTTCGTGCCGCTCCTCACCGACGGAGCCATCACCCTCGGGCCCGAGCAGCTGGCGGTCGTCGGCTATGATCGATATGCCGGCGCCGAGTTCGACCTCGGCGTGCAGCAGGACATCGTCATCCCGCGGGCGATCGAGCCGCTGGCTTTGGCGGATGTCACGAGCCAACCCAACGTCACGACGGCCTCCGTCCGCGCTCCTGAGCGGGGGGGATTGCGGCTCGTCCTCCGTCAGTATGCCGAGAACGGCGAACCATTGCGCAGCCGTGGTGGCCTGAAACCGCCGCGGACCAGCTTGGAAAAGGTGCTGCGCTTCGAAGTGCGCCGGGGTGACGAAATCCTGCCTTTGCAGATGACCTGCAACCGCGCCGTCTGGAGCGGGATGTCGTGGGCGGTCGCCGAGGTGCCGGCCGCCGCACTCAAACCCGGCGAAGTCCTGACCGTGCGCGCCCTCTCGGCCGAGTCGAGGCCGACCAAGCTCAACCTGGAGGTTTATCGTGTCGAAACTCCCTGAACACTGGCGGCGCGGCGGCGCGGTCGCGGGCATGATCCTCGCGGGAATCCGCCTTGCCGCCCAACCGGCGGAAAACGTGGACGAGGCGACGATGCAGCGGGTTTACGAGACGGTGCAGACCCCGCACAAATACGGCATCGTGCTGCGCGGTTCCCCGAGCGAGCAGATCGACTGCCCGAATGTTTTTCGTCACGGTGATCGTTGGTTCATGGTCTACATCGCCTACGACGGCCGCGGCTATGAGACCCGTCTGGCGGTGAGCGACGACCTGTTGCATTGGGAGCCTCGCGGCGCGATTTTGCCGCGGAGCGGGCAGGGGTGGGATGCCGAACAGGCGGCGGGCGGCATTGCCCTGATCGACCCGCGTTGGGACGGCACGTGGGAGCTCCAGACGCACGACGGTCGTTACTGGCTCTCCTATCTGGGCGGAGCGAAGACCGGCTACGAGACGCCGCCGCTCTCGATCGGGCTGGCCTCGACCGACGACCCCGCCAGTCCCCGGGCCTGGGACCGCTTACCTGCGAATCCCGTGCTCGGCCCCGGCGATGCCGACGCACGGGCCTTCGAACGCGACACGCTGTTCAAGAGCCATATCTTCCGTGATCCGGCGCAGACGCTTGGCGCACCTTTTGTCATGGCCTACAACGCCCGCGCGCCGAAGGACGGCGAACGCATCGGCCTCGCAACCTCCCGCGATTTGAAAACGTGGAAACGCCACGGTGACGCGCATGTGTTGGAAAACGCCCGGCCGCCCGACGTGAAGCGCCGCGGGGTGATCAGTGGTGATCCCCAGATAGTGCGGATGGGGGAGCTGTGGGTGATGTTCTATTTCGGCGCGTTTTGGAAACCTGGCGCCTTCGACACCTTCGCCGTTTCGCGCGATCTTGTCCACTGGACCAAGTGGACCGGTCCCGACCTGGTGGCACCCTCGGAGCCATGGGACCGCGAATACGCCCACAAGCCGTGGGTCGTGCGGCACAACGGGGTCGTCTATCATTTCTACTGCGCCGTCGGGGACCAGGGCCGCGTGATCGCCGTGGCCACTTCGCGCGACTTGCGCACTGCCAAATCTCCATGAGCACGGCCGCTTCTTCATCCGCCCCGGGTCAGCCGGGACTCTTCGATTTTCAGGTCAACGGCTTCGCCGGGGTCGACTTCCAGTCCGATGCCATGACAGCCGCCGACCTCCGGCGCGCGGTCGACGCCCTGTGCGCCGGCGGCGTGGCGGGGATATTTCTCACGCTCATCACGGATACTGAGGAGGCCCTTGTCGGCCGCTTCCGCCGGATCGAGGCGATGCGGGCGGAAGATCCCGTGATCGCCGGCGTGGTGCGCGGCTACCACCTGGAAGGACCGTGGCTGCGGCCGGAGCCCGGCTACTGCGGGGCGCATCCGCCGGAGCTGATGTGCGCCCCCACGTTGCCCGCATTCGAGCAGCTGCAGCGCGCGGCGGGAGGCAACATCCGTCTCGTCACCCTCGCGCCGGAATGGACGGGCAGTGCGGACTTCATCGCCGAGCTGACCGCGCGGGCTGTTCACGTCGCGATCGGCCACAGCAATGCGAACGAAGCGGAGATCGACGCGGCCATCCGCGCCGGTGCGCGCTTCTGCACGCACCTCGGCAACGGCGTGCCGTCGGTCCTGCCGCGCCACGACAACGTGATCCAGCGCCTGCTCGCCCGCGACGAGCTCACGGCGTGCCTGATTCCCGACGGCATTCACCTGCCGCCGTATGTGCTGCAGAATCTTTTCCGGGCCAAGCCGCCCGGCGGCGTGCTGTTCACGACCGATGCGATGGCGGCGGCCGGCGCCCCGCCGGGACGCTACCGGCTCGCGCGGCTGGAACTGAGCGTCGGCGAAGACGGGATCGTGCGTGGACCGAATGGAGGCTTCGCCGGCTCGTCGCTGACTCCGGCGCAGGGCGTGGAACGCGTCGCCGCTTTTCTCCGCATGGATGTGGCCGAAGCCCGCCGGCATTGGATCGCCTCGGCCGGTGCATTCGGATTGTGACCGCCGGGATGTGACGGAGCCGGCAGGAGGATCTCCTGCTCAACGCAGCAAGGCGGCCGGCACGCCGCCAGAGGGGAATTGTTCGGTTAAGAAATATTTCTGGAATGGGAGAAAATTTTCTTGCCCGTTTGCGCCGCGCTGCTAGCAAAGGACTCATGCCCGGGACGCCTATGCCAGTTGGCCGGCCGGGCCGGAAGAATTTCACCTCCCGCACACCCAACCGACCGCCGATTACCCCTAACACCACCACCATCATGAATAAGAACCGTGGATCGTCCGTTCTTGCCCGAGGATTTTGCTTCCTCGCGGTTTGTCTGAGCCTTCTGAGTTTCCTCGCCGCATCCGCCGCGGCCCAGCCGGCGGCTTCGGCCACCTTGCGTGGCGTCATTTCCAACCAGGCGACGGCGGTGACCTTGGAAGGCGCGAGAATCACCACGGCCGCCGGCCAGAGCACCTACTCGAACCAGGACGGCTCATATGAGTTGAGGAATCTGCCGCCGGGGGACGTGGTGCTCACCGTCGCCTATCCCGGCCTGGATGCCGTCACCGAGACGATCACGGTCGGTGAAGGCGTCACCGTCCGCAATTTCCGGCTCAACTCGGATGTCTACGTGCTCAACGATGTCGTGGTGACCAGCCCGCGCGAGGGCAACGCGGCGTCGATCGCCCGGCAGGAGGCCTCGCTGATCCTGGCCAACACCATCTCCCTCGACGCCTACGGCAACGTGGCCAAGGGCGACCTCGGCACCTTCCTGCAGCGCCTGCCCGGCGTCACCGGTGAATACGGCGCCTCCTCGGTCAACATGATCTCCGTGCGCGGCATGTCGCCGGAGTTCACCACGGTGAACATCGACGGCAACCGCGCCGCCCTCGCCAATCCCGACAACCGCACCCAGATGGTCAGCGAGATGTCGGTCGACTCCATCGCCACCGTGGAAGTGATCAAGACGCCCACGGCGGACATGAGCGCCGACTCCCTCGGCGGCGTCGTGAACCTGAAGACCCGCAGCGGCTTCGACCGCATCGGCCGCTCCATCGTGCTGAACGCCTCCGCCTCCTACAGCGACACCCTGCGCGAATTCATCAACCCGTCCGACGACCAGATGTATTTCCCGCAGTTCTCCCTCCAGTATGGCGATGTGGTGACCCTGTTCGGCCGCAAGCTCGGTGTCACCTTCACGGGCACCTATCAGGAGGTGGCCGAGGCTCCGATCACGGTCCGGGCGGAATTCGCCGACGACTGGGACTACACCGGCCCGACGCTGCCGCGCCGCTTCCTGTATGCCGACCACGAGTTTCACCTGAAGAAGCGCACCGACTTCAACGCCCGCTTCGACTACAAATGGTCCGACAACACCACGCTCAGCTTTGCGCCCGGCTTCACCCGCAACGACAACCTGATGGAACAGCTCCGGCCCGGCCTGTATGACAGCGTTGTCGTCGACACGGCCAACACCACCGAGGACTACTGGGTCTTCAGCCGGTTTCGCTACCGCGCCCAGCGCGATTTCCGCTACATGATGTATGACACCTGGAAGCTCCCGTTCAGCGGTGAGCACAACTTCGATACCTTCTCGGTCAAGTGGAACTTCTCCTATTCCAGCTCGGAACTGGACATGCATCGTCTCGGCGCAACGGCCCGGAGCAACAACAACTACACGATGATCTACGACCGGACCGCCAGCAAGGAATTCCCCACGCTCACCTTCACCGGCGCCACTTCCCCCGTGGACGACAGCTTCTCCAACCTTTCCCAGGTCGCCTTGCGCCAGCTCGATGAACTGACCACCAACGACATCCTCGCGGCCAAGCTCGACGTCACGAAGGAGTTTCCTGAGTGGAAAGTGCCGGTGACGTTCAAGACCGGCTTCCAGGTCCGCCAGGAAGAGCGGGATCGCGACTACGATGCCGCCGCCGCCACCGCGCCTGCCGGCAACTACAGCGCCTATCGCGACCTGGACTACACGCACGGTTGGGCCGACGGCCGTTATCCCGCCACCCCGGTTCTCGACACCCAGCGCTATTTCGCGGATGCGGGCGTCAGCTACGCCGGCAATGGCGTCTACACCGTGCAGAACTCCACGCTCTTCCCGCTCAACGTCACGAGCACGACGACCGACTCGCTCATCAACGACTACGGCACCAAGGAGACCATTCCCGCCGTCTACTTCCAGGGCGAGGTCACGCTCACCCGGAAGCTGAAGGCCACCCTCGGCCTCCGTTACGAGCAGACCCGCACCGAACTCCGGAACCGCACCGACGACGTGACCGCGCCGACACTCGCCGAGCGCTATGGCAGCTTCGTCACCACGGAGGCCGATTACGGCAACTGGTTCCCGAACGTCCAGTTCCGCTTCGAACCCACGAAGCGCCTGATCATGCGCGCGGCCTATTCCACGACCATCGGGCGTCCGAGAATCACGGACCTGGTGTCGCGCTTCAGCGTCAACGATGTGGAGGAACGGATCAGCTTCTCCAACCCCAGCCTCAAGCCCCAGCTCTCGCGCAACTTCGATCTCAGCGTCGAGTATTACTTCGAGCCCGCCGGCGTCGTCTCCGTCGGTGTCTTCCGCAAGGACTTCACGAACTACGTCACGACCCAGACCTTTGAGGTCGTCGGCGACGAGTTCGGCCTCGATCTCGGCGAATATGCCGGCTGGACCGGCACGACGAAATTCAACACCGGCAAGGGCAAGCTCAACGGTCTCGAGTTCAACTATTCCCAGCAGTTCAGCTTCCTGCCCGGTTATTTCAAGGGCCTCGGCATGATGGCCAACTACTCGATCCTCGACAGCGAGGGCGACTACAACGGTCCCGGCGTCGTCCTGCCGTTCGACAACATCCTCACCGGCATGCGGCCGCACTCGGGCAACTTCGGCCTCAGCTACAACTACGGCCGCTTCGATCTCCGGCTGATGTGCAACTACACCGACTACACCCTCAACTCGCTCGACCTGGCCGACCCGAGCGGCAGCGAGTTCTTCGGCGCCCGCACGCAGTGGGACTTCTTCGGCCGCTTCAAGATCACGCAGAACACGAACGTGTTCGTCGATGTCGTGAACATGTTCGAGGAAAACCGCGAGCGCTACCAGGGCCTCTATCGCTACGACCGGCTGGCGCAGGTCAACGTGTTCAACCGTGTCGTCACCGTCGGCGTCCAGGCCCGCTTCTGATTCAGGGTTCAGGTTGAAATCCCGTCTTCTGCTTGGGGGCGGAAGACGGGATTCTTTTTCACCCCCTTCTTGGGCCGCCGGTGGCCCGGCCGCTTCTGACCGTCAGTTTTGTTTCGGAAAGGAGAAGCTGGGCATCCGGCTGTGCCGGCGGTAAACAACATCGGATCATCCGTGGCCGCTTCCCTCTCCTGAAAATCATCCCCGTGCGTCCTGTCTCCTCCTTCTTCTCCCTGGTGGCCCTCGGTTGTGTTGTCGGGCTGTTCGCTCCCGCTGTGGCCGCCGCCACTGGCCCGGGCCTGCTGCTCAATCGCGGCGATGTCGACCGCATCAACGCCCAGGCCCGCAACGAACCTTGGGCCGCGAAGATCCGCGACGACCTCGTCCGGTGGGCGCAGGACTGGCCTGCCGGGCACCTGAAACAATATGGCCTGACGGCATGGGCGCCGCCGACGGAGCGCGGCGGGTGGGGCGGGCACTACATCTGCCCGGATCATGGCGTGACCCTGACTTACTCGCCCGGGCACAACGTCTGTCCGGTCTGCCGGAAGGATTTCCAGGGCTGGCCTTATGATTACGTGATCTATGCGCGGCGCCACGGCGACAACGCGGAAGCCGTGCGCGATCTCGGCATCGCCTACCAACTGACCGGCGATGCCGCCTTTGCCGCCAAGGCCCGCGACATTCTGCTCGCCTATGCTCGGATCTACCCGGGCCTGCCGATCGGCAGTCACAAGGACTGGCCCCGGACCGGCGGCCGTTCCGGCGGCCGGGTCACCTCGCAGACGCTGAACGAATCCGATTGGGTGATCGACCTGGCGTTCGGCTATGATCTCGTCCGTGCCACGATGGAGCCGGCCGATCGCGCTCTCGTGGAACGCGACGTCCTGCGCAACGCCAGCGATGTCATCGCCCGCCGCGAACGTTCGCTCGGCAACTGGACCGCCCGGCACAACGCCGCCCATCTCGCCGTCGGCCTCGTGCTGCACGACCAGGCGCTGATCGATCTCGCTCTCAACTCCGAGTTTGGTTTTCGCGACCAGCTCCGCCGCAGCGTCACCGCGGAGGGCGTCTGGCATGAGGGTTCCTGGGGTTATCATTTCTACGCGCTGAGCGCGCTCTTCCTCACCCAGGAGATGGCCGCCCGCGCCGGCCTGACCGTGCCCGAGATCGACAAGCTGCGACTGGCATTGAACGCGCCGCTCGAGTGCGCCTTGCCCGACGGTTCGCTGCCGAACTTCAACGACTCCCGTTTCACCCCGCTCGCCGGCGCGGCCCTGCGCTACGACACGGGGTTCCGTCTTTTCGGCGACCGACGTTATCTGGCGGTGGTGCGCGGGGCGCCGCGCGGCTTGGAAGCCCTGCTGTGGGGGGCGGAGCACATCGGCGAAGGCGAACTGCCCGACCTGCGCAGTTCGGTGTTGCCGGAGATCGGCTTCGCCACGCTGCGGGCGCCCGGCTCCGATCACACGGTGGCGGTGAAATTCGGCCCACACGCCGGCGGTCACAGCCATTTCGACCGGCTCAACTTTGTCAGTCAGGCCTTCGGTCGCCACCAGGCGGTCGATCCCGGCACGCAGTCCTATTCGTTCCGGACCCACAAGACCTGGGATCGCGTCACCGTCGCGCACAACACGCTCGTGGTCGACGAAGCCTCCCAGGCCGAGTCCGCGGGGAAGTTGCTCGAATGGCACCCCGGCGAGGTCGCGACGGCCATCCGGCTCGAGGACACCACCTCCTATTCGCAGGCCCGGCTCGGGCGGCTGCTCGTGCATACGGCCGGCTACACGCTCGACGTCTTCACGGCCGAGTCGACGGACGGCGCCGCGCACCGTTTCGACTGGGTCTATCACAACGCCGGCACGGCGACCTCGCCGCTCTCGCTCTCGCCCTACACGGCCTTTCCCGCCAAGGAGGGCTACCAGCATCTGGCCGATCCGCGCGCCGCAAAGACGGACGCGGACTGGGAGGCGACGTTCGCGCAGAAGGACTGCGGCCTGCGCCTGCGCCTGCTGGGCGGGGAGGAGACGACCGTCGTGCTCGGCACCGGTTTCGGGCAGGACCTTTCGGTTCCCGTGCCCTTTGCCCTGGCGCGGCGGCAGGGCACGGCGACGCGCTTCATCGCGCTGCTGGAGCCGTTCCAAGGCGCATCGCAGATCCGCTCGGTCCTTCTGATTGCGTCCGACACCGTCCGCGTCGAGTCCGCTGCCGGCACGGACGAGATCGTCATCGCCGCCGGGCATTTCAAGTTCACGCGCCTTCCGGGCAAACCCTGATTCCCCGTCCATGGCTTTCTGGCGCCGCTTCCTGCTCCTCTTCGCCGCCGCCGCGGGGCTCGCGGCGCTGGCGGCGGAACCGGCCGCGCCGACGTTTCACCTTGTCGGCGACTCGACGATGGCGGACCAGACCGAGCTCGAACACCCGCAGCGCGGCTGGGGCCAGGCCTTCCGCGAGCGGGTGCTGCCGCCGCTCCGCTTGGAAAACCACGCGGTGAGCGGCCGCAGCACGAAAACTTACCGGAGCGAGGGAAGATGGGACAAGGTCCTGGCGGCACTTCGTCCGGGCGAGTGGGTGCTGATTCAGTTTGGCCACAACGACAAGTCTGTCGACAAGCCCAAGGGGGTTCCGGCGGAGCCGGATTTTCGCAACAACCTGACGCGATTTGTCATGGAGGCCCGTGAGCGCGGTGCCAATCCGGTGCTGATCACCCCGGTGGTGCGGCGCTACTGGACCCCCGACGGCCGGCTGGACAATCCACACGGCCCCTATCCCGGGGTGGTCCGCGCGGTGGCGGCGGCGGAACATGTGCCGTTGATCGATCTCGAGGCCCGTTCCCGCGAACTGGTCACCAGCCTCGGCCCGGAGGGCTCGAAAAAATTCTACCTCAATTTCGAGCCGGGCGAACATCCGCAGCTGCCCAAGGGCCTGCACAGCCTCACCCACTTCAACGCGGAAGGCGCGCGCGCCATGGCCGCGCTCGTGATCGGCGAGATCCGCCGCCTCGATCTGCCTTTTGCCCGCTGGCTGACGCCGGAGGGCGCCCCGCCCGTCGACCGCGTCGATCCGGTGGCGCAGGCCTGGCGCCGCCAGGCTGTGGACCGCCCGCGCCGGGTGCTGTTCAACAACGACGGCAACGACCAGGTCAGCGTGAAGCCAGAGGAAATCCTCGCGAAACGCACCACGCCACTCGTCGGCTCGCACGTCGACACCATCCTCTACTGCACCTACTGCGCCGGGTTCGGCAATTTCAGCCACTTCACCCAGGTCGGTCATTTTCACGACACCCGGGCCGGAGCCTACGCCCATAACCTTGGGCCCGACCTGCGCGCGGCGGGGGTGGATCCGCTGAAGATCATGACGGACTTCGCCCACGCCAACCGGATGGAACTCTTCTGGTCGTTCCGCATGAACGACACGCATGATAGCTACGCGTCGCGTTATCCGCTCATCGAGGAAAATCCCCTCAAGCGCGATCACCCGGAATACCTGCTCGGAGCGCCCAAGGAGAAGCTCCCGCATGGTCGCTGGTCGGCGGTCAACTACGCCCTTCCGGAAATCCGCGACCTCGCCTTTCGCTACGTCGAGGAGGTTTGCCGCAACTACGATGTCGACGGCGTCGAGTTGGATTTCTTCCGGCACCCGGTTTTCTTCAAAGCCACGACCAAGGGCGAGCCGGTCGGCGCCGCCGAGCGCGCACAAATGACCGCCCTGTTGCGTCGCATCCGGCGGATGGCCGATGAGGTTGGCGCCGTCCGCGGCCGGCCGATCCTCCTCGCCGTGCGCGTGCCGGACTCCGTGGACTACAGCCGCTCCATCGGCCTCGATTGGGAGCACTGGCTGGAGCAGGACCTGGCCGATCTGCTCATCGTCAGCAGCTACCTCCAGCTCAACGACTGGGATTACAGTGTCGCGCTGGCCCGCAAATACGGGGTGAAGGTTTACCCCTCGCTCGACGAGTCGCGCCTCGGCGACCAGGCCGCCGAAGACCATCGCGACACCGATCTCGCCTTCCGGGCCCGGGCCGCGAACGCTTGGGCGGCGGGCGTCGACGGCATCTATATCTTCAACCAGTTCAATCCGCACCGGCCGATGTGGCGCGAACTCGGCGATCCGGTCGTCCTGGCCAGGCTCGACAAGGACTACTTCGCCTCGATCCGCGGGGTCGGTCTGAGCGCCGGCGGCAATCTCCCGCACCGCGCCTTTCAGCAGGTGGAAACCTTCAATCCCGCTGATCCGCGCCGGATCGCGCCCGGCACAAGCGCGAGCGTGCGTCTGCTCGTCGGCGAGGATTTTGCGACGGATGGGCCGGTCATGAACCTCGCGCTGCGCCTTCGCTTCAAGGGCGGCATCGATCCGGATACGTCGGCCGTCACCCTGAACGGCACCGTGCTCACCGCCCCGCAGGCTGACGGCGAATGGCTCGCTTTCGGCGTGTCCCCGGCGCAGGTGCGCCGGGGACACAATATCGTCGAGATCACCCTCGCCCCGGCCGCCTCCGCGACGATAGACTGGCTGGATATGTTACTGGAGGTGCGCCATTGAAACGGAACCTTGACCGTCTGCTCGTCCTCTTCCTGACCCTGGCCGTGCCGTGGGGCACCGCGGCGGAGCCGGCCATGCCGGCGGGCGGGATTTGCGCCCATCGCGGCGGCGGCGCAAGCCATCCGGAGAACACGCTGCCGGCGTTGCGCGAGGCCGTGCGGCTCGGCGTGCCGATGGTGGAATTCGATCTGGCCCTGACCCGCGACGGCGAACTTGTGCTGATGCACGATCGCACCGTGGACCGCACCACCGACGGCAAGGGCCGCGTCAGTGATCTCACCCTCGACGAATTGAGGAAACTGGATGCCGGCGCGTGGAAACACCCGCGCTTCACCGGCACGCGCGTGCCGACGTTCGACGAGGCGCTGGAGACCCTGCCCAAGGACATCTGGCTCAACCTCGACCTCAAGGCGGACGGGCGTTTCGGCGAGCGGACCGGCGAGGTGATGCGTCGCATCGCGGCGCGACTGGTCGCCTCCGGACGGACCCACCAGGCCGTGCTGGCCGTCCGGACCGAGGCTGCCGCGGTGCTCCGCGCCGAGGCGCCGGGTCTGCTCGTCTGCAGCATGGACCGGCAGGGTGATCCGGAAGACTACGTGCGCGACGCCATCGGGCGGCGTGTGGCCTTCATCCAGTTGCGCGACTGCGCCGCCGATCCCCGGCTGGCCGGCTGGATCCGGGACCTCAAGGCCGCCGGCATCCGGATCAATTATTTTCGCGCCAACGACCCGGTCGAGGTGGCCCGCCTGCTGGAGGCCGGCATCGATTTTGTCCTCGTCGACGACCTCGAGCCGGTGCTGGCGCGTCTGTCCGGCAAACACCCTCCGAACTGATTTTACTATGAAACTGCCCCATCGCTTCCTGCTCTGCATTTCGGCCTGTGCCCTGTTGGTCGGCGGATTGTCCGCCGCCGGCGAACCGGCCCCGCGGATCTTCCTGATCGGCGGATCGACCATGGCCGACTTCCCGGCCGGTCACCCGAAGCCGGGCTGGGGGCAGATGCTGCCGCAGTTCTTCAAGGATCCGACGATCATCCGCAACCACGCCCGCAGCGGCCGCAGCAGCAAGAGTTTCATCGACCAAGGACTGTGGGACAAGGCCATCGGCGAGATGGCCGCGGGCGACTATCTCATCATCCATTTCGGCACCAATGACAGCAAGCAGAGCGATCCCGCGCGATTCGTCGAGCCGCGCGGCGGCTTCAAGACGAACCTGGAACGTTTCATCCGCGAGGCCCGTGCCAAGGGCGCCCATCCGGTGCTCGCCACGTCGCTGGCCAAGCGGGCCTGGGACGCGCAGGGCGGTTTTGTGGACGACCGCTCTGAATACGTGACCGTTACGCGCGAGGTTGCGTCGGCCGAGGGCGTGCCGCTCCTGGAGATGCGGGACCGCTCGATGGAGCTCGAACGCCGTTTCGGGGTCGAAGGTTCGATCAAGCTTCACGCCTACCTCGCGCCAGGAGCTCACGAGCTTTTCCCCGAGGGCCTGAAGGACAACACGCATTATTCCACCTTCGGCGCCACGCAGATCGCCGCGCAGGCGGCGCAGGAGATCCGTCGGCTCAACCTGCCGATCGCCGCGTGGCTCACCGAGCCTCGTCCGGAATGGCAGGACGAGACGCGCCTGCACGAAGGCACCGAGGCGCCCGCGGCGACGGCCGCCCGTTTCGCCGACGAGACCGCGGCGCGCACCTTGCGTCGCGAGCAGTCACCGTTCTATCAGTCGCTGAACGGCGACTGGAAATATCACTGGTCGTCCACGCCGTCGGCGCGCATCGCCGGCTTCGAGCGGACCGACTTCGACGACCGCGCGTGGAAGACCATTCCCGTGCCCTCGAACGTCGAGCTGCAGGGTTACGGCATCCCGATCTACACGAACATCACCTACCCGTGGAAAGTCGCCACGCCGCCGCTCGTGCCGGAGGAGAACAACTCCGTGTCGGCCTACCGTCGCACCTTCCGCGTGCCGGAAGGCTGGGCCGGCCGCGAGGTGTTCCTGACCTTCGATGGCGTCAACTCGTTCTTCTACCTCTGGGTCAACGGCCGGAAGCTCGGGTTCAGCAAGGACAGCCGCACGCCGGCGACCTTCCGGCTCACGCCGTATCTGCAGGCCGGGGACAACCAGCTCGCGGTCGAGGTTTTTCGCTGGTGCGACGCCTCCTATCTGGAGGACCAGGATTTCTGGCGGCTGAGCGGCATTTTCCGCGACGTCACGCTTTGGTCCACGGCTCCGGTGCAGGTGCGCGATTTCGAGGTGCGCACGCCGTTCGATGCTGCCGGCCGCGACGCCGAGCTGACGCTCAGCGCCGAGTTGAAGAACTTCTCCGGCGCCGCGCGCGAAGTCGTGCTGGAAGCGGCGCTCCTCGCGCCGGACGGGCGGACCTTGTTCCGCGAACCGGCCGGACGCGCGACAGTGGGCGGCGGCACGACGGCGAAGGTGCGATTTTCAAGGAAGGTGTCCGCTCCGGCCCGGTGGTCCGCCGAGGTGCCGGCGCTGCACACGTTGCTGCTCACGCTGCGCGACGCCGCGGGCGGGGCACCGCTGGAAGTCATTCCCTGGCGCGTGGGCTTCCGCTCCGTCGAGATCAAGGACGGCCAGTTGCTCGTCAACGGCCAGCCCACGCTCTTCCGCGGCGTCAACCGCCACGAATGGGACCCGGATATCGGCCAGGTCGTGACGCGGGAACGCATGATCCAGGACATCCACCTGATGAAGCAGCACAACATCAACGCCGTCCGCGCCTGCCACTATCCGAACGTCCCGGAGTGGTATGCGTTGTGCGACGAATACGGCCTCTATGTGATCGACGAGGCTAACATCGAGTCGCACGGCATGGGGTATGGCGAACGCTCGCTCGCCCATGTGGCCTCATGGGGACCGGCGCATCTCGACCGCACGATTCGCGTCGTCGAGCGCGACAAGAACCACGCCTGCGTCGTTGTCTGGTCGCTCGGCAACGAGGCCGGATTTGGCGACAACTTCCGCGCCACCGCCCGCTGGGTGAAGCAGCGCGATCCCTCCCGTCCCGTCCAATACGAGCAGGACGCCGAGACCGAGGTCACCGACATCAAGTGCCCGATGTATGCTCGGCCGGGGGATGCCCTCGCGTATTCACGCGGCGGTCGCGGCAAGCCCTACATCCAGTGCGAATACTCCCATGCCATGGGCAACAGCAACGGCGACATCTGGGCCTACTGGCGGCCGATTTACGAGGGCGCCAGACATCTCCAGGGCGGCTTCATCTGGGACTGGGTCGAGCAGGGTTTGCGCACCCCCGTGCCGGCGTCGCGGAAGATCGAATCCCTTGAAAACCCGCGCTCCCTGCCGCTCGATCCCAAGCTCGGCACGTTCTTCGCCTACGGCGGCACCTTCGGCCCGGCCGGCATCACCTCCGATGGCAACTTCTGCGCCAACGGCCTCGTCAACGCCGACCGCGCCCCGAACCCCGGATTCTCCGAGGTGAAGAAGGTCTATCAACCGATCCAGCTGCGCGCCCACGATCTGGCGAAGGCCGAGGTCGAGCTGCAGAACTGGGCCGACTTCCAATCCGCCGAGGACTGGCTCGCCGCCGAGTGGCGCGTGGTAAGCGAAGGCCGCGTGCTCCAGCAGGGGACGCTGGAAGCGCTCACGCTGGCACCGCGCGAGAAGAAGGTCGTCGCGCTGCCGGTGATCCGGCCGGCCGCCCTGACGCCGGGCGCCGAGTATTTCATCGAGATTCGTTTCACCCTCAAGCGGGACACGCTCTGGGCTGGCGCGGGCCATGAGGTGGCGTGGGAGCAGTTTCAGCTGCCTTGGCACGTCCCGGTCGTGGAGCCGAATGCGCCGCTGCCGGCGCTGCAGGTCGCGGAAACCGGGGAGCACATCACCGTCACCGGTCCGAAATTTGCCGCGGGTTTCGATCGCGCGACCGGACTGCTCGTTTCGCTCGTGACCGACGGCGCCGAACTGCTCGAAAAGCCGCTCGGCCCGCATTTCTGGCGCGCGCCGGTGGACAACGACCGCGGCAGCCTCATGGCCGGTCCGGCGAAGGAGGGCAAGGGCGCGACCCTCACGGTCTGGCAGAACGCCCATCGCAGCTGGCGGGCGTTGCAGGTGCAGCCGGTGGCGGCTGACGGCGGACGTGTGACCCTGAAGGTCGACGGCGTCATCGCCGACACAGGCTGCCCGTATCGACTGACCTGGGTTGTTCTCGGCACCGGAGATATTCTGGTCCACGCCGCGCTTGATGGCGGCGCCCAGCCCATCGTGGAACTCCCGCGCTTCGGCATGCAGACGATGCTGCGCGCCGGCTTCGACAACCTCACATGGCTCGGCCGCGGGCCGCACGAGACCTATTGGGACCGCCAGGATGCACGCGTGGGTGTCTATGCCGGCAAGGTGAGCGAACAATATCACGATTACATCAAGCCCCAGGAAACGGGCAACAAGGAGGACGTGCGCTGGCTCGCGCTGCGCGATGCGCAAGGCCGCGGCGTGCTGGCCGTCGGCCGGCCGCGGCTGAGCGTTAACGCCCTGCACGCAACCACCGAGGATCTGACCTTCGCCACGCAGGTCGGCAACTTCTACCGCTACCAGTTGCCGGCACGCGACACGGTCACGCTGAACCTCGACTGGCACCAACGCGGCGTCGGCGGAGACGACTCTTGGGGCGCGTTGCCGCACGCCGGGTTCCGTCTGACCAAGCCGCCCTTCGCTTACAGCTACCGCCTCCGCGTCCTCGCCGGCGGCGAGGATCTCGCGGCCCTCGCCCGCGCCGCCGTGGAGTAAGCGGCAGACCCAGCCGATGCTTCGGACTCGCGCGCTCCTGATGCTGCCGGCCGTCACCTCTTCGTTATCCCCTCCATGACACTCCTGCACTCAATTCCGACCCGATTGTTTCTCGCCGTCCTCGCTCTCGCGGCCACCTCGGTCCATGCCCGGGATGTCGATGTCCGGGCCTTGGGCGCCAAGGGTGACGGCCGCACCGACGACACCGCGGCCATCCGCCGTGCGATCGAAGCCGCCAGCGCGGACGGAGGCGGCACGGTGTATTTTCCTGCCGGCGACTACCTCAGTTATTCGCTCCAGTTGAAAAGCCACCTGACGCTGCACTTGGGACAGGGTGCGACGCTCATCGCTGCCGAGCCGAGTCCGGATCTCTCGGTCGGCTACGACGCGCCGGAGGCGAACGAAGGCGTGAACCAGTATCAGGACTTCGGCCACTCGCACTGGCACAACAGCCTGATCTGGGGCGAGGACTTGACGGATGTAGCCATTGTTGGTCCCGGCACGATCTTCGGCCGAGGCCTGAGCCGGGGCGGATCCGGCAAGCGCCGCGATCTGCTGCCGGAAGAACGGAAGCTGGCGGAGCAGCCGGACCTTTCGCTGCCGGCCGCGGAGTTGGCGCGCATCGCCGGCCTCAAGCGCGGCCCGTTCGGCTACCCGCGCGAGGACACCTTGTCGGCCGGCGTCGGCAACAAGGCCATCGCCTTGAAAAACTGCCGCAATGTGCTCTTCCGGGATTTCACGATCTATCATGGCGGGCACTTTGCGATCCTCGCCACCGGCGTGGACAACTGGACCTGCGACAACCTCAAGATCGACACGAACCGCGACGGCATCGATCTCGATTGTTGCCAGAATGTCCGGATGACGAACTGCACGGTCAACGCCCCCTACGACGACGCCATCTGCCTGAAGAGCAGCTACGGGCTCGGGCGGGTGCGGATGACGGAGAACATCACGATCACCAACTGCCAGGTGAGCGGCTACGACGAGGGCTCGTTGATCGACGGCACCCGCACCCGCCTCGTTCGCGCCTACACCGAGAAACGCGCGACGGGCCGCATCAAACTCGGCACCGAGTCGAACGGCGGCTTCCGCAACATCACGATTTCCAACTGCGTCTTCGACTACTCCCGCGGCCTTGCGCTCGAGAGCGTCGACGGGGCGTTGATGGAGGACATCGCGATCTCGAATCTCACGATGCGCGACGTGCTCAACGCGCCGATCTACATCCGCCTCGGCGCGCGCCTGCGCGGGCCGGAGGGCACGAAGGTCGGCACGGCCCGGCGCATCCGCATCTCCAACATCGTCGCGCACAACGTCTCCAACGAAAGCGGCATCCTGATCGCGGGTCTGCCCGGTCATCCCGTCGAGGATCTTTGGCTGGAGAACATCTACCTCGGCTACCTCGGCGGCGGCACAAAGGAACAGGGCGAGCGCGCGATCGCGGAAGACGAGCGCGGCTACCCGGAGCCGACCTACTGGGGCGTCATGCCCGCGGCCGGTCTCTGGGCCCGGCACGCGAGCAACCTCAACGTGCACCATGTCGAGATGCGGTTCGAGCAGCCGGAAGGCCGCCCGGCCATCATGCTGGAGGACGTGCGGGGTGCGCAGCTGTCCGACGTGCGCTTTGCAGGTGCCGGTCGCGGACCACTGGTGGCCAAGGACGGCGTCGAGGGGCTCGTGATCGACCGCAGTCCTGAATTGCAGGACGCTCTATGAACCAGACCGGTCTTTCGCGAGGAACCGCTCCGGTCATCATCCGGCTGATGCTGGCCGGATTGCTTGCGGTCGCGTGGGGCTCCGTCGTTCTCGGTGTGACCACTCAGCCGGTGTTCCAGGTCGATTACCGGGCGCCGACCGCCGACAAGCCGCAGTCCAAACTCTGGTTCGCCCACGACACATGGTGGGCGTTGCTGCCGACGGCGACGGGGCCGTCGCTGTGGCAGCGGTCGCCCGCAGGTTGGAACGAACATGGGGCGGTGCGGCAGGCCTTCGCCGGGCTGCCCGGACGTTGCGACGTGTGGTTTGACCGCGACGGCGCTACGACCGTCGGCGTGGCGCAAGACCGGATCGCCGTCTTCCGGCTGCACAGCGACGGGAAGACGCCGGTCACCTGGCAGCCCGAGCGGCTGGCGGAGTGGACCGTGCCGACGATTTCGCCGCTGGAGACGGCCACGATTGCCCGCGACGCGACCGGGGCGTGGTGGGTGGCGGCGCCGGTGACGCCGGCCGACGTGCCGCGGGTGGTGCCCAAGGCCGGCGGAAAAGCCACCGTCCCGCGCGCCATCATGGTCTGGCATTCGGCCGACGGGCGCACGTGGACGCCTTTGCCTCCGCTCGCGACCGGCATCGGCGGCGACGACATCTGTCTTCTGACCGCAATGGTCGGCGGGGTGGGGGTGGCGTGGTCCGACCAAAACCGCGACGAGGTCGTGTTCCGCCTGCACCGTGACGGGTGTCCGCCCGGGGAATGGGAGCCGGCGGAGATCGTGGCGGCGGGTGGGTTCACGGCGGACGACCATCTCAACGCGGCCTTCGCCGGCGGCCGGCTCTGGCTTGCGACCAAGAACAGCGTCGATACCAACGGCCGGCCGCAGTTGGTGCTGCGCGCGCGGTCTCCGGCGGGCGCGTGGTTGAATTTCCCTTATGCTCCCAAAACGGCCGTGGCCACACCGAGCCGGCCGGTCGCGATCGCAACGCCTGAAGGACGGGCACTGCTGCTGGGCCATACCGTCTATGGGAGCGACGATGCGACGCCTGATTCCATCGCGTTCGGCCTGATCGGAGTCGACGCTGCGGCGGTCGCCCCAGCCATGACGACCGTCATCGCACCGGATCCGGCGCTGAAGGCTCACGTCAACGATGTCACGGGGCCGAAAGCGGCTTTTCCTGTTTCCGGTCCGTGGATCGTGCTGGCCTCCGATGCGGAAGGACGGGTTTATGAGGCGGACCTCCGCCCTCTCGTCGGTGGGGCCGGACTGCCGGCCGGCGTGCCCTATGCCGAGGTGCAGCCGCGAGTCGTCACCGAGCCTGCTCGTTGGGACACGGACGACCCGGCGTTCTGGATCGATCCGGCGGATCCGGCGAAGAGCCTCGTGATCGGCACGGACAAGCACGGCGAAGGCGCTCTGTTGGCCTACACGCTCGACGGCCGGATCGTTGGCCGGGCCGAAGGGCTGCGCCGACCGAACAACGTCGACGTCGTGCAGGGATTTTCCCTGGGCGGCAAACAAGTCGGCCTGGCGGTGACGACGGAGCGCGAAACGCAACGCCTGCGCGTGTTTGCCCTGCCGTCGCTCACGTGTGTCGATGGCGGCGACCTGGTGGTGTTCGGCGGCGACGCCAAGCGCTCGCCCATGGGCATCGCCCTGTATCGCCGGCCGCGCGATGGCGCCGTGTTTGCCATCGTCAGTGGAAAGAGCGGCCCGGCCGACGGCTACCTGGCGCAATACCGTCTGGAGGACGATGGCGCCGGCCGGCTGAAGATGACGTTCGTTCGCGAGTTCGGCCGATATTCCGGGAACAAGGAGATCGAGGCCATCGCCGTCGATGCCGGGCTCGGCTACGTCTATTACTCGGACGAGACCTGCGGCGTGCGCAAATACCACGCCGATCCCGACGCGCCGGGCGCCAACGAGGAGCTGGCGTTGTTCGCCACCGAGGGCTTTGGGTCCGACCACGAGGGGATTTCCATCTACCAAGCGGACGAGCGCACGGGCTATATTCTCGTCTCCGACCAGCAGACCGACCGGTTTTGGATTTTCCGCCGCGAAGGCGAACCGGGGCAGCCGCATGTGCACAAGCCGGTCAAGGTCGTCAAGGTGGCGGCGCATGAGAGCGACGGCAGCGACGTGACCAGCCGGTCGCTCGGGCTGCGGTTTCCGGGCGGGATGTTCGCGGCGATGTCGACCGACCGGACGTTTCATTTCTACGCCTGGGAGGACATCGCCGGCAACGATCTGCGGGTCCTGCCGGCCGGGCGTCCGCCGGTGGCGGCCCCCGGGGAACCCTCCTTTCATTTCACCGTGACGAGCGACCCGCACCTGCAGCCGGACAACTACGACCGGGTGCTGGCGGCGATGCAGGAAAAATCCAACGGGCCGGGCGCGTTCCAGGTCGTGATCGGCGATCTCTGCGACAAACCCGGCCAGAGTCCGCAGGCGCTGCGCGACAAGGTCGACGCCCGCTTCGGCCGCGATGCCCGCTGGTTCGCCGTGGTCGGCAACCACGACGCGGATGTCGCCGCCACCTCGGCCGCGATGACGTGGCGGCGGGAGGAATTCAACGCAGGTCGCGACGGCCGGCCGGCGTTGCGCGGGCAGGCCGGCGTGCGGCCCGGCCCGGCCGGTTGCACGGAGACGACTTATTCCTGGGACGAGGGCAACGCGCACTTCGTGGTCTTGAATCTTTATTGGAACGGCGGCCCGGAGCCCGGCGGTGATGCGGCGGGCAAGGGCGACGTGGGGCCGGCGCTGCTGGCCTGGCTGGAGGATGATCTGGCGGCCAACACGAAGCCGTTCGTCTTCGTGTTCGGTCACGAGCCGGCGTTTCCCCAGTATCGCCATATGGGTGACAGCCTCGACCAGCATCCCGAGAATCGTGACGCGTTCTGGCGGCTGCTCTCGCGCCACGGGGTGCAGGCATATTTCTGCGGACACGTGCACCGCTATTTCAAGGAGCAGCGCGACGGAGTCTGGCAGGTCTGCGACGGCCATGCGGGTCGCGTGAAGGGCGGTGACCGCGGTTATCTCGACGTGTCGGTCGGCCCGGCGGAGGCCGAGATCAAGGTGTGGATCGGCGCGCGTGAGAATTGGTCGGATTGGACGCTCTTGGATACGATCCGGCTCAAGGCAACGGTGGAGAAACCTGCGATGAAATGAATCAACGCAGCATATCATGATCTTGAGGCTTCGCAGGATTGTCGGATGGCTCGGGGTGTGGGCGGCATTGTCCGGGGTCGCAGCCTCGGCCGGCGTGTTGCCGGCCGGGGCGGAGGCGTCGCCGCTCCGGTCCTATTATATTCCGGTGACCCGCGTGGTTTGGCGGAGTGAAACCGGGGTCGAGCGGGCGGAAAATCTCGTCGGCCCGCAACCCGGACAGGCCCTGCTCGAACGCCCGGCGGCACCGTGTGTGCTCGCTCCCGCGGCGAACGGCGGACCCGGTGGCGCCGTGCTGCTCGATTTCGGGACCGAGCTCGCCGGCCACGTCGAGATCATCACGGCCAGGATCAGGAGCAAGGTGCCGCCCCGGGTGCGGATCCGGCTGGGCGAGTCGGCCGCGGAGGCGATGGCGGAGCTGGGCGGCGCGGCCAATGCGCAGAACGACCATGCGCTCCGGGATCAGGTCGTGCGCCTGCCGTGGCTGGGCAAGACCACGGTCGGGCCCAGCGGCTTCCGCTTCGTGCGCATCGACAACGTCGATCCCACGCTGGCCGTGCAACTCGGGGAGGTGCGGGCGGTGCTGCAGTTGCGCGACGTGCCTTACGTTGGCTCGTTCCGCTGCGACGACGAGCGCCTGAACCGCATCTGGCAAGTCGGCGCCTACACCGTGCATCTCAACATGCAGGACTATCTCTGGGACGGCGTGAAGCGCGACCGGCTTGTTTGGATCGGCGACATGCATCCCGAGGTGGCCACGATCAACGCGGTTTTCGGCTACAACGACATTGTGCCCCGCAGCCTCGACCTGACGCGGGACGTGACGCCGCCCGAGAAGTGGATGAACGGCATCAGTTCCTACTCGATGTGGTGGGTGCTCATTCATGAGCAATGGTGGCTGCACCACGGCGACCGGACCTATCTCGCGGCGCAGAAAACCTACCTCCAGGCCCTGCTGGCAAAACTCGCGGCGCTCGTGGGTCCGGACGGCCGGGATCTCATCGAGGGTTCGCGCTTCCTCGACTGGCCGAGCTCCGCCAATCCGCAGGGGGTGACCGCCGGGTTGCAGGCCCTGCTCGTGATGACGCTCGAAAGCGGGGCGCGGCTCATGACCGAACTGGACGACGCGGCCACCGCGCAGCTTTGCTCCACGGCCGCGGCCCGCGGCCGGAGCTTCGTGCCCGAGGTCAACGCGTCCAAGGCCGGCGCCGCGCTCCTGGCGCTGGCGGACATGCGCGATCCGAAAGAAACCGCGGAGACGGTGCTCAAAGCCGGCGGGCCGACGAACATTTCTACCTTCTACGGCTTTTATGTGCTGCAGGCCCTCGCGAAGGCCGGGGAGACGGACACGGCCCTGGATTTCATTTCCCGCTACTGGGGCGCGATGCTCGATCTGGGTGCGACCACCTTCTGGGAGGACTTCGATCTCGCGTGGACGGAGAACGCCGCGCGCATCGACGAACTCGTGCCGGCGGGAAAGAAGGATATTCATGGCGGTTACGGGGCGTATTGCTACGTCGGCTTCCGCCACAGTCTTTGCCACGGCTGGGCGAGCGGTCCGACGGCCTGGCTGAGCGAGACGGTCCTTGGCGTGACCGTGCTCGAGCCCGGCTGCAAGCGCGTGCGGATCGCCCCGCAACTGGGCCGGTTGAAATGGGCGGAAGGCGCGTATCCGACTCCGTTCGGGCCGATCAGGATCCGGCACGAACGGCGGGCGGATGGCACCGTCCAGTCGAAGATCGAGGCGCCGGCCGGCGTGGAGATCGTGCGTCCATAGGCCGGGCCATGAATCCGACTAACTCGAACCACGCGACCAGTTGTCGCCGTATCCGGCTTCTTGTTTTCGGATTGTTCGGCGTTCCCACCGACCGCCCCGTGCGCGTCGTGGTTGAATTGACCAGCGCGCAACTCTTCAGTCTCTCGACTGCCAAACGGACGGCAGGCGGACTCATCGCGAGCCCTGACTCAGCAACCCCATGAACCATCTTGTCCCGCCAAAGTTCCCTCTCATAAGCGCATTCTGCCTCAGCCTGGCCATCTTGGGCCCGGTTGCCTACGGCACTGCTACGCAGCCGGTGGACGCCGATGTAACGCTGACGGCGCTCCGTTGCGAGTATCTGGTCGAGCCGGAAAACATCGAATCCGCCAGCCCGCGCTTCTCTTGGCAGATGGTCTCCAACCGGCGCGGCGCAGCGCAGACCGCGTGGCAGGTCCGCGTGGCCTCATCGGCGGGAAAACTGGCGGGAGGGGAGGGCGACCTGTGGGACAGCGGCTGGCAAGAAGGCAATGCCACGAACCAGATCGCCTATGCGGGCCGGCCGCTCGCTTCACGCACCGAGTGCTTCTGGCAGGTGCGCAACTGGGACGAGACCGGGCGCGCCAGCGGCTGGAGTGCCCCGTCCCGCTGGTCCGTAGGTCTGCTGCGACCGGAGGATTGGTCCGCGACCTGGATATCCTACCGCGACAACGAACCGCTCCACGTTGATCCCAAGTCGCTGCACCTGCCGGCGGCGCGTCACTATCGGAAGGATTTTCCGACGCGGAAGGAGATTCGCCGCGCGATCGTCTATGCCTCGGCGCTGGGGCTTTATGAGCTGCATTGCAACGGCCAGAGGGTGGGCGAGGCCTATTTCCAACCCGGTTGGTCCGACTACCTGCAGCGTGCCTATTACCGCAGTCACGATGTCACGGCGCTCCTGCGCGCTGGCCAGGGCAACACCCTGGGGGCCGTGGTGGCGGAGGGATGGTATGCGGGTTACCTCGGCTATCCGTCCATTGCAGCCGCCGTGGATGCGAACCGGTCATTGCTGAGTCAAAAATCCTAGCATTGCAGATCAACGTGTTGCGCTTTGCCTCCGGCACCTGACAAGTTCGTGTTTCATGCACGGCGGGTTAGGAAATAGGCTTCCCTCATCACGAGGGGAACCTGAGGGTTCATATCCACGGTGGCTCGCTGAGGGTGTGCAACACCCCGGGTGTTGCACGTCGGTCCAAGCGTAACTAACGGCTGCGCGAACCTTGTAATCCAAAATTTCGCTCGACCTGTTGCACAGCCCCTTTTTTAGGCGGCTGATTTTCTGTGAGTTGCGAACTGTGCAACACTCACTGATTTTTTGGATTAGAAATCAAATTGGCTGCCCGGGAAGGGATCGAACCTTCGACCAAGTGATTAACAGTCACCTGCTCTGCCACTGAGCTACCGGGCAGTGACAATGAAGGGCCAAAAAGAGGCGGGCGGTGTGGGCTTGTCAATCCCTCTGTCGTGTAAAAACGGGGAATTTAGGGGCTTGCTTAAAGTTTTGATTGCATCGGCGCGGTGCGACCGGTGAACTCGGCACCCTTTTCCATTACGCCTGCCTCCAATCCCGGAGTCACAGGGGGAACGAAGCCATGAAGAAATACCAACTCACTGTCACGACGCGCGAAGGCACCGGCCGCAGCGCTTCCCGCCGCCTCCGCAAGGCCGAGAAAATCCCGGCCATCCTCTACGGCAAGCACACGAAACCCGAGACGCTGGCCGTCGCCGCGCCCGAGTTCGTCAAGCTCCTCAAGGAAATCCGCGGCAGTGCCGCCCTCATCGAGCTGAAGCGCGATGCCGGCGCCACCGCGCTCTCCTTTCTGCAGGAAATCCAGCGCGACCCGATCACGGACCGCTACCTGCACCTCGACCTTCAGGAAGTGAAGGAAAACGAGAAGATGATCATCAACGTCACCATCCACACCGTGGGCGAGGCCTACGGCGTCAAGACCGAGGGTGGCATTCTCGAGACCGCTTCCCACCGCCTGCGCATCCGCTGCCTGCCGAAGGATCTGCCGGCCTTCATCGAGGTCGACATCACCGAGCTCAAGGTCGGTGAGACCATCCACGTCAGCGAGCTCAAGGCCCTCCCGGGCGTCGAATTCCTCGACGACAAGAACCAGGCCGTCGTCATCTGCGTCGAGCCGCCCGCCGAGGAAGTCGTCGAGACCCCGGCCGCCGATGCCGCCGCCGCGCCCGGTGCCGAGGGTGCCGCCGCCGCGCCTGGTGCCGAGGGTGCCGCCGCCGCGCCCGGTGCTGCCGGTGCCGCTCCTGCCGCCGGCGCCAAGCCGGGCGATGCCAAGGCCGCCGCGCCCGCCAAGGGCGATGCGAAGGGTGCCGCTCCCGCCGCGGGCGCCAAGCCCGCCGCCCCGGCCAAGAAGTAATTTATGTCCACGGGCCGCCCGTTCGCGGGCGGGCCGTTTTGCACGCTGTTCTTTGAGTCATGTCCGTCACGCTGATCGCTGGACTGGGCAACCCCGGGCGCGAATACGCCGGCACCCGCCACAACCTCGGTTTCACCGTGGTTGAGGCGCTGGCGGCCGCCGAGGGCCTGAAGTGGGAAATGGAATCCCGCTTCGAGGCCCACACCGCCCGCTGGGATGTCCGTCCGGGGACCACGCGCCTGCTCGTCAAGCCGGCGACCTTCATGAACGACAGCGGGCGCGCCCTCCGCGCCCTGCTCGACTTCCACAAGGCCGCCGTCAGCGACCTCATCGTGGCCTACGACGATCTCACGATCGACACGGGGCTCGTGAAGGTGTCCGTCACCGGCAGCGCCGGCGGCCACAACGGCGTCGCCAGCCTGCTCGAGCACCTCGGCAGCGGCTTCGTCCGCTACCGGCTCGGCATCAACACACCGCGCCCGGCGGAGATGGACCTCAAGGACTTCGTGCTAGGAAAGTTTTCCACAGAACAAACCCAAATCATTGATCAAAAACTAAACCAATTCGTGGACGGCCTCCGCCTGCTCATCAACCGCGGGCCCGCCGAAGCCATGAACCAACTGAATCGCCGTGACCACCATGACCCAGCCCAACCGTAACTACAAAGCCCTCTTCATCCTCGACAACCGCGGCAAGGAAGACTCCGTCGAGCAGCTCATCGAGGGCGTGAAGAAAGAGATCGCCGCCGTGCATGGCGAGGTCAGCGCCGTCGAGAATCTCGGCCGCCGCGAATTCGCCCGCAAGACGGACGACAAGTTCCCCGGCGGCGTCTATGTCCAGATGGCCTTCGCCGCCCCGGCGGCCGCCCCCGCCCAGCTCCACGAGCGCCTGCGGCTCAACGACAGCGTCTACCGCGCGCTCGTCGAGAACGCCTGAGCGTTTTCGCGCCGCCCCCCTTCCATGGCCAATCTCAACAAAGTGATGCTCATCGGCAACCTGACGCGCGACCCGGAACTCCGGGTCACGCCGAAGGGCACCGCCATCTGCCAGTTCAGCCTGGCCGTGAACCGCAAGTTCAAGGACGAGAGCGGCGGCGAGCGCGAGGAGGTCACCTACGTCGATATCGAGGCCTGGAGCAAGCAGGGCGAGACCATCGCGAAGTATTGCACCAAGGGCCGTCCGCTCTTCGTCGAAGGCCGCCTGCGCCTCGACCAGTGGGAGGACAAGACGACGAAGGAAAAGCGCAGCCGCATGAAGGTCGTGCTCGAAAATTTCCAGTTCCTCGGCAGCGGCCGGGCCGACGGCGCCGCGCCCGGCGGTGGCGAGGGTGGGGAAGCCCGTTCCTACGCGCCCCGCGCCAGCGCCGCCCCCAAGCCCGCCGCCCCTCCTGCGCAGGAAAATCTCGACGAAGACGTGCCGTTCTGAGCCGCCATCGCCGCCTCCCTTTAATCAAAATCATCCAACACAGTTCCGATCATGGCTAATCACGAAGTTCTCCTCCTCAAACCGGTCGACGGCCTTGGCGCCGAGGGCGACCAGGTCAAAGTCCGCGCCGGTTATGCGCGCAATTATCTCCTGCCCCAGGGCATGGCGGTGCCGCTCACCGTCGCCAACCGCAAGCAGGTCGAGGCGCTCAAGCGCGCCCGCGGCCTCCGCGAGGCCAAGGAGCTGGACGGCGCGCAGGCGCTGGCCAAGCAGATCGAGAAGGCCGGCATCGCCATCGCGGTGAAGACCGGCGAGGGCGGCCGCCTCTTCGGCGCCGTCACCGTGAACGACATCCACGCCAAGCTCACCGCCGCCGGCATCACGATCGAGAAGCGCCGCATCCATCTCGGCCAGCCCATCAAGACCCTCGGCAAGCACGAGGTGAAGATCAAGCTGCACCCCGAGGTCAGCGTCGAACTCTCCTTCGACGTCGTCTCCGAGAACCCGATCGAGCCGGCCGCGTCGTAACGCCCTTCGCGGCGTTCCGACTCACCCCACGGTCATGGCTTTGACGCCCGCTACTGCCCGGCGCGGTCAGCCATCGTCCGAGCAGACGCTGCCCGCCTCGGCTCCCGACCGTTCGCCGCCACACAGCTCCGAGGCGGAGGAGCACGTGATCGCCTGCTGTCTGCTCGACGGCAGCGACACCATCGCCCGCTGCCTCGAGGCGCGGCTGGCGGCTGACTCGTTCTACCTTCCGCCCAACCGGCTGCTGTTCGAGATCATCACCGAGCTCTATCAGAAGGGCGCAGCCGTCACCCTGGAGGTGTTGGCCGAGGAACTGAAGACCCGCCGCCAGATCGAGGCCGTCGGCGGCTTCGCCTACCTGATGCAGGTCACGGGCAAAATCCCGACCACCGCGCATGCGGGCTATTTCATCGAGAAGGTCCGCGAGAAGCACCTGCTCCGCGAGCTGATCAAGGCCGCGACCGGTGCCGTCGAGCAGGCCTACAGCTTCACCGGCGGACTCGAGGAGTTCGTCGACAAGGTGGAGCAGGAGCTCTTCAAGGTCACCCAGGACCGCGTGAGCGACAGCGCCAAGGAGATCAAGGAGTCGATCAAGGAGGCCAATACGGTCATCGCCAAGCTGCTCATGAAGAAGGGCGAGCTGACGGGCGTGACCTCGGGCTTCAAGGACCTCGACGCGATGACCTTCGGCTTCCAGCGCCAGGAAATGATCGTGATCGCGGCCCGTCCCTCGATGGGCAAGACCAGCTTTGCGCTGAACATCGCCGAGGCGGCGGCCATGCCCAAGGGTGCCAAGGGCGAGCCGGTGGCGACTTTGATCTTCTCGCTGGAAATGAGCGCCTCGCAGCTCGCCTTGCGCATGCTCTGCGCCCGCTCGCGGGTGAACATGAAGCTGCTGCGCGACGGCCTGGTCGCCCGCGACGGACGCGAGGTGAACGCCCTCGGGCAGGCCGCCGAGGAGTTCAAGAAGGCTCCCATCCTCGTCGATGACTCGAGCGCTCTCACCATCATGGAAATGCGGGCCAAGGCGCGCCGCATCTATGCGCGCCGGAAACTCGGTCTGATCATCGTCGACTATCTTCAGTTGCTCAACGGCACCGACCCGCGCGCGCCGCGCGAACAGCAGGTGGCGGAGGTTTCCCGCGGATTAAAGGCGATGGCAAAGGAACTAGACCTCCCGGTGCTAGTCCTAAGCCAGCTCAACCGCTCGTCGGAGAAGGAGAACCGCACGCCCCGTCTGTCGGACTTGCGCGAATCCGGCTCCATCGAGCAGGATGCCGACGTGGTTCTCATGCTTTCCCGCCCCAAGGATGCCGACGAAAAATTCCAGACCGCTGCCAACGCCGCGGATTTAATCGTTGCCAAGCAACGTAACGGGCCGGTAGGTGATTTGAAACTAACTTTCCTCCAAGAAATTACGCGCTTTGAAAACTTCACTCCGTAACCCGATTTTCCGGGTTCTATTCCTTTCATTCTGCCTGTGGGCCACCGCCATGGGCCTGCGGGCGCAAACGCCCGGGGAACCTCAGGAAGCCCAGGCCCCTGAACAGGTTTTCCAGGTCGGCACCATCACGATCAAATTCGTTGGCATGGCCAACGTCAGCGAGCAGATCGTGCGGGCCAACATGGCTTTGCGCGAGGACACCACCCTCGACGAGGCGCTCATCGACCGTGACATCCGTTCGCTTTACCGCACCGGTCTCTTCGAGTTCATCGAGGTCAAGCGCGAGGCCCGGCCGGGCAATGTCGTCAACCTCGTGCTGGAGGTGACGCCCAAGTTCCGCATCCTGAATGTTCATTTCGAGGGCAACAAGGCCTACAACGCGAAGCGCCTGACCAAGGAAATCAAGAGCCTGGCCAACGGCGCGCTGGACGAACGCCAGATCAAGGACGACGCCCAGAAGATCTACGAATTCTACCAGAAGAGCGGTTACAACCAGGCGCAGGTCACTTACAGCGTGGATCGCAACCGCAGCACCGGCTTCGGCACGGTGACGTTCAAGGTGCGCGAGGGTGCCAAGGTGCGCATCAGCGCCGTCAATTTCGTCGGCAACGACCACGTCAAGGCCCGGAAGCTGCGCAAGGAGATGGAGACGAAGAAATGGCACATGTTCTCCTGGCTCACCGGCAGCGGACGCTTGAAGGACGACGAGTTCGACGAGGATCTCGACAAACTGCGCGACTACTACAAGGAGCAGGGCTTCTTGGACGTCGAAATCGCCGAGGACAAGATCACCTTCGATTACCCGAAGCCGAACCGGCTGGTCGTCACCATCCGGGTCAACGAGGGGCGCCAATACCGGATCGGGGACATCAGCTTCACCGAAAACAAGCTCTATTCCTCCCGGCTCCTGAGCCTGATCCCGCGCCAGCGCAAAGGGCAGATCTTCGTGCCCTCGCTCCTCGACAAGGACGTCGAGACGCTCGAGGAATTCTACGGTCGCGACGGCTACCTGCAGACCCGCGTCCGCCTGGTCCGCAAGCCCAACCTGCAGACCGGCAACATCGACGTGGAATTCCAGGTTTCCGAGAGCGAGCGCTTCCAGGTCGAATCCATCAACATCGAGGGCAACGACAAGACCAAGAGCATCGTGATCCTCCGCGAGCTCGCGCTCGGGCCGGGCGACGTCTTCAGCTCGGTGCTCATGAAGATCAGCAAGCTGCGCCTGGAGAACACCCGCTTCTTCGAGGAACCGGTGAACGTGACCGACGAGTCCACGAACATCCCCGGTCGCCGCAACCTGAAGATCGACGTCACGGAGGCCCGCACGGGCAACCTGACCTTCGGCGCGGGCTTCAGCTCGCTGGAGCGGGCGGTCGTCTTCGCCGAGGTCACGCAATCGAACTTCGACCTGTTCAACCGGCGCTCCTTCTTCCAGGGCGACGGCCAGAAATTCCGCCTCCGCTTCCAGATCGGCTCCGAATCCAGCGAGGTCATCCTCGCGTTCGAGGAACCGTGGCTGTTCGAGCGCGAACTCGCCCTGGGTTTCCAGCTCTTCCGGCAGACCTCGGATTACAACAGTGCCTATTACACGGAAATCCGCACCGGCGGCGAACTCTACCTCCGCAAGCGCCTCTTCAACTGGCTCGAAAGCCGCCTGTCCTACAGCTATCAGGTCGTCGGCATTGACAACGTCTCCACCGGCGCGCCCGCCATCATCCGGGCCCAGGAGGGCAACACGAGCACGTCGCGGATTGGCCTTAGCCTGATCCAAGACACCCGTGACAAGATCATCAGCACCACCCGCGGCAATTACGCGGTGCTGGACCTGAACGTGGCCGGCGGCCCGATGGGCGGCGACAACAACTACTACAAGGTGGAGTTCCGCGGCTCGAAATTCTTCCCGCTGGCCGAGTTCCAGGATCAGGTCGTGGCGGTCATCGGCCGGGTCGGCGTGGCCGACAGCTTCGGCGACAGCGATAAACCGGTTACGCGCACGATCACCGATCCCACCACGGGTCTGGATCAGACCTTCGGCCCCTATATTCCCGGAGTGCCGTTCTACGACCGCTACTTCCTCGGCGGTCCGCAGGACCTGCGCGGTTTCGAATTCCGCACCGTCGGCCCCAAGGATAGCACCGGCGAGCCGATCGGCGGCAACACCTACGGTTTCATCAGCATCGAGTATTCCATGGACGTCGTGAAACCCGTGCGCGCCGCGCTCTTCTATGACGGCGGCTTTGTGAATGCGGACGCTTACGACTTCAGCCCGGCCGACTACAACGACAACTTCGGCGTGGGCCTGCGGTTGTTCGTCGCCGGCGCTCCGCTCAGCCTCGATTTCGGTATTCCATTGACCGGGGATAAGTTTAATAAAAAGGGCACCCAGTTTAACTTCTCCTTCGGCACCCGTTTTTAATCACCCCATATAATCAATCCGCTATGAACAAGATGATCCGCACCCTCATTACCTTGGCCGCCTTCGGCGCCGGTTCCACCGCCCTGCTCGCGCAGCCGGCCGTGAAACTCGTCGTGGTCGACATGGCCAAGGTTTACGACAGCCACTACAAGACGGAGGAGGCCAACGCCAAGTTCCGCGACGCCGAGCAAAAGGCCCAGGAACAGGTCGAGGAACTCAACAAGCAGGGCCAGACCTTGGTGGACGAATACAAGGAGCTCATGGAGCAGTCCAAGAACACCGTCCTCACCCCCGAGGCCCGCAGCAAGGCGGAGACCGATGCCCAGAAGAAGCTCGAGGACATCCAGCGCAAGCAGGGCGAGGTCCAGAATTTCCGCACCAACACGCAGCGTTCCCTCCAGCAGCGCATCAAGACCCACCGCGACCTCCTCCTCGAGGAGATCACCAAGGTCGTGAATGATCTGGCCAAGCGCCAGGGGGCCACGCTCGTCGTCGACCGCTCCGGCCCGACGCTCTTCGGCATCCCCAGCGTGCTCTATTCCGATCCCGCCTATGACATCACCGACGCCGTGGTCACTGAAGTGAACAAGGACCGCCCGGCCCCGGCGCCCGCTGCCGCGACTCCGGCCGCGACCACTCCCGCCGCCGCCCCGGCGGCGCCGGCCCCGACCGCTTTCTCGGTGCCCAACGTCAGCACCCCTCCGGCCAAGAAGCCGTAAGAAATCTTGCCAAGCCCTGTTCCTGGGAACAGGGCTTTTTTGTGTCCATGCAGGTCGCCTACACCCCCGCTGAGATAGCCACCATTGTCGGTGCCCGACGCACTGCGGGCACGACCGCGCACAAGATCGGCGACATCGCCTCGTTGGCCGCGGCCCGTGCCGGCGATCTGTCCTTCCTCGGCAATGCCAAATACCGGGCGCAGGTCGCCGACTCGCAGGCCTCGGTGCTGTTGCTGCCCCTGGACTACACGGGTGAACCCCGGACTGGGCAGGTCTTCCTTTACGTTGAGAACCCCTCGGTCGCGCTGGCCAAGGTGTGCGCCCGCATCGAGCAGACCCTCTGGCCCAAGCCGCCCCCGGGCATCCATCCCAGCGCGGTCGTGGCTCCGTCGGCGAAAGTCGACCCCACCGCGCACATCGGCCCGCTTTGCGTGATCGAAGATGGGGTGCAGGTCGGCGCCGGCAGCGTGTTGCAGGCCTCGGTCTTCGTCGGTCGTGAAGCCCGCATTGGCGAAGACTGCTGGGTGATGCCCGGCTGCACGATCGCCTCGGCCTCCTCGCTGGGCCACCGCGTGCGGCTCCAGCCCGGCGTGGTCGTCGGCGCCGACGGCTTCGGCTACGAATTCATCAAGGGACGCCACGAGAAAATCCCGCAGATCGGCACGGTGGTCATCGAGGACGACGTGGAGATCGGCGCCAACTCGACCCTCGACCGGGCCCGGTTCAGCCGGACCGTCGTGGGGGAGGGCACCAAGATCGACAACCTGGTGCAGGTCGCCCACAACGTCGTCATCGGCAAGCATTGCATCCTTTGCTCCCAGGTGGGCATCTCGGGCAGCACCACGCTGGAGGATTACGTCGTCCTGGGCGGCCAGGTCGGGGTGGTCGGTCATATCACCATCGGCAAGGGCGCTAAGGCCGGCGGACAGACCGGAATCACCCATGATGTGCCGCCCGGCAGCTACCTGAACGGCACCCCCGCCATGGCCTACATGCTGGAGCGCCGCCTAGTGGTGCTCCACCAGCGCCTGCCCGAACTCTTCAAGCGCGTCGAGGCGTTGGAGAAAACGCCAGAATAATCTTCCCGGCCTTCCCCTTCTCCGCTACTCAAGCGGCCAATGAGGGACACGAAGCTCAAGATTTTCACCGGCTCTTCCAATCGCGCGCTTGCAGAGGAAATCTGCCAGAGCATGGGCGTCCCGCTCGGGGACGCGACGGTCAATTGCTTCCCGGACGGCGAGTCGTTCGTGAAGATCAACGAGAACATCCGCGGCGCGGACGTCTACATCATCCAGTCGACCTGCCCGCCCACCAACCATCACCTGATGGAGCTGCTCATCATGATCGACGCCGCCAAGCGCGCGTCGGCGCAGCGCATCTCGGCCGTCATCCCGTTCTACGGCTACGCCCGGCAGGACCGCAAGGACCAGCCCCGCGTGCCCATCACCGCCAAGCTGGTGGCCAACCTGCTGATGTCCGCCGGCGCCAACCGCGTGCTCGCCATGGATCTCCACAGCCAGCAGATCCAGGGCTTCTTCGACATCCCGGTCGACCACCTCTTCGCCTCGCCGGTCTTCTTCCAATACCTGGCGACCAAGCGCTACAACAAGCTCGCCGTGTTCGCCCCCGATGTCGGCGGCATGAAGATGGCCGCGGCCTATGCCGACGTCCTCGGCGCCACCCTCGGGCTTGTCGCCAAGAAACGCGTCAATGCCAACACCGTCGAGGCCATCAGCGTGGTCGGCGAGGTCGAGGGCTGCGATGTTCTCCTCGTCGACGACATCACCGAGACCGCCGGCACGCTCACCGCGGCCGCCAAGATCCTCAAGGAACACGGTGCGGCCAGCATCCGCGCCGCCGTCAGCCACTGCGTGCTGAACGAGGTCGCCTACGAGCGGCTCAAGTCCGGCCCGATCGACGAGCTGATCACCACCAATTCCGTGCCGGTCGACCCCCGCGGCCTGCCCATCACGGTGCTCAGCATCGCCCCCCTGCTGGGCGAGGCCATCCTGCGGATCAACACCAACGAGAGCGTCACAAGTCTGTTCAAAATCAAGGGATTTTAAGCCCCGGGTTGCGGAACCGTCCGCTCTGAGCAGTGTCTTTGCTCGCTCTTCCATGCCCATGAAAACAAAGCCGGTTGCCCTGTTCTTCGCCCTGTTCACCACGATTCTCGGCCTCACGGTCGGCCTGCTCGCCGCGGAAAAAGCCGCGCCCAAGTCCGCCCCGGCCAAGATGCCGTCGCTCAAGCTCGACGCCACGCCGATCGGCGAAACCAAGGCCGTCGTCACCAGCTACGCCGACGCCCTGGAGACCATCCGCCCCGCCGTGGTCTCGGTTTACTCCAGCAAGCTCGTCCGCCAGCGCGTGCCCGACATTTTCCGGCCCTACCTCGGGGGCGCGCCCGAGCAGCAGAAGCGCCAGAGCGGTCTCGGCTCCGGCGTCATTGTCTCCACCGACGGCTACATCATCACCAACAATCACGTCGTGGAGGAGGCGGACGAGCTGCGGGTGCTGTTGAACGACGACCGTGAGTTCACCGCCAAGGTCATCGGCACCGACCCGAAGACCGACGTCGCCGTCATCAAGATCGAGGCCGAGAATCTCCCCGCGGCGGTCATCGCCGACAGCGCCAAGCTCCGGGTGGGTGATGTCGTGTTCGCCATCGGCAATCCGCTCGGGGTCGGCCAGACCGTCACGATGGGCATCATCTCCGCCACCGGCCGGCGGGTGGGCATCCTTGACGAGGTGGGCGGCTACGAGGACTTTATCCAGACCGACGCTGCCATCAACCAGGGCAACTCCGGCGGCGCGCTCATCGACGCCCGCGGTCGCCTCGTCGGCATCAATTCCGCGATCATCTCGACTTCGCAGGGCAACATCGGCATCGGCTTCGCCATCCCGGTCAACCTCGCCAGCAGCATCATGCACAGCCTGATCGAGACCGGCACCGTGTCCCGCGGTTATCTCGGCGTGTCCACCAGCCAGCTCACGCCCGATCTCGCCGAGGAGTTCAAGCTGCCCAAGGACACCAAGGGCGTGATCATCGCCGACCTGAACCCGGCCGACGGTCCGGCGGCGAAGGCCGGGCTGAAGCGCGAGGACATCATCACCGCCATCAACGGCCGCAGCGTCTCCACGGTGGACGATCTGCGCCTGATCATCGCCCAGCTCCTGCCCGGGTCCAAGGCGACCATCAAATACATCCGCGATGGGAAGACTGACACCAAGGAGGTCACGCTGACCCAGCGTCCCGATGACGCCGGCCCCAGCGGCGAACTGCTCCCCGGGGTGCAGGTCGAGCCGCTGAGCGAGGAACTGCGCGGCCAGTATCGCATCAGCGAAGATGTCGAAGGCCTCATCGTGACCGAAATGGATCCAAACTCGCCCTATCAGGGTGTGTTCGTTCGCGGCGCCGTGATTGTCACCTTGAACCGCCAGGTCGTGACGAGCATGGCCGACGCCAAGCAGGCGCTCCGCCCGGGCCGCAACCTGGCCTTCGTCTACTACCGCGGATCCTATCGCTGGGTAACCTTCATCAACGGCTGATCCGGCCGGCTGAAAATTTCGAAGGCGCACCTCGACGGTGCGCCTTTTGCATTTGTTGTAGGGCGGGATCGCTGATCCCGCCGATGGGTGAATGCAGGCGGGATCAGGCGATCCCGCCCTACAGATCCGCCGTCAGCTTCCCGGCTTGCTCGCCGGCAGAGCCGCCAGCTCCGGCGGCAGCTGGTCGGCCGGGTAGGTGGGATAACTCATCTCCAGCAGCGAATACGTCGGCACGTCGAACTTCGCCTGCCCGGAGCTGCGGTCGACGAGCACAGCCACCGCCACCGTCGTCCCGCCCATCTTCTTCACGATGTCGAGGCACTCCTGCACCCGGCCGCCGCGCGTGATGACATCCTCGACCACGAGGACCTTCTCGCCGGGCCGGAAGGTGAAGCCGCGCCGCAGCACGAGCACGTTGTTTTCCTTCTCGGCGAAGATGAAGCGGCTCTTGAACTGCCGCGCGACCTCCTGGCCGATCACGAGCCCGCCCATGGCCGGCGCCAGCACGGTGTCGAAGGCCAGCGATCCGAGCTTCTGTCTGAGCAGCGCGCCGAGCCGCTCGACGGCCGGCATGTCCTGGCAGACCTGGGCGCATTGGAAGAAATGCCCGCTGTGCAATCCCGAGCGGAGGACGAAGTGCCCCCGCAGGAGCGCCTTGGTGCGAATGAAGATATCGGTGACTTCCTGTTGAACAGCATCCATGGCCCGGAAACGTGAGAGAAACCCCGGGCGAAGGGAATTCTTTTCCAAGCCGCGCATCTTCTTCAGAGGCAGGTGTCAGCGGATCGCTTCGGTTGCTTGATTGGAAATGTGGGCGGGGTGCCCTCACCCCGCGAGGCATGGGATGCGCCGCCTGAAACCCGCGGGGTGGGGGCACCCCGCCCACAGCGGCACGGTAGGGAAAGCAAGGGCAGGGGCCCGGGCAATGCAATGCCCCGGGCTTCACTCTGTTCCCTTCGTTTCCTCCTGTAAAATGATCCATGGTTCCGATGGTTTCAGGTGGCGAAATCAAACCGCCCTGGTTTTCACAGGAGAACGCAGAGGAAGCAGAGAATCCCGACAGGTTTGTTCTCTCCGCACTCTCTGCGGCCTCCTGTAAACTGGTTCGATGGTTCGGTCTTTCTGTTTTCCATTTTTGGCCATACCTTTCTCACGTGAATCCCGCCCTCGACAAACCGGCCCTTGAAGACGAGCTCGGCGACGTGCTCGAGAAGGCCGCGCGCAACGTGCCGCTGTCGATCGAGAGCCTGGCCCTCGCGGCAAAGGTGGATCACGGCCGGCTGCAGGACGCCCTGGACTACCGTTCGGAGCTGAACGCCGCCGAGATCGGTCGGCTGGCCACGGCGCTCAACCTGAACGAGGTCGGCCTGAACGCGCTCGCCCAAGGCCTCTATCCGCTGCCCGAGCCGGTCGGCCTCCCGTTTTGCCTGCACCCGCTGCGGATGCCCTACGGCGTCGGCGTGGCCAACGCCTACCTCGTGTCCACCGGCGGCGACAGCGCCGTGCTCTTCGACACCGGGGCGAGCCACGCCGAGCTGCACCGGGCGTGGCCGGCGAAAATCCAGCGGCTGGACGCGGTCTTTGTCACCCACTACGAAGCCGAGCACATCGGCGGGCTCGAGGTGGTCTTGCGCGAGAGCGAACTCGGGCATTTTCACGGCCCGCCCAACGGCCGCTGGCCGCAATGCCGCGGATTGGGGGAGGGACAGACCGTCGAGGCCGGCGGGTTCACCATCACGGCGTTCAGCACGCCCGGCCACGCCGCCGAGCACAATTGTTACCTCGTGCGCCTGTCCGGCCAGCCGACGCGCACCGCCGTGCTGATCTCGGGCGACCTGATCTTCGCCGGCTCGCTGGGCGGCGGCTATTTCTGCTGCCAGCGGCAGCTCAAGCACTCGCGCCGCATCATGGATCTGCTGGCCGACGACACCATCATCGCCCCCGGCCACGGCCCGCTCACGACCGCCGCCAACGAGCGGCTCTTCAATCCCTTTCTCGCCGTCTAGCGTTCGGGCGAGAATGAGGAAGGAGAGGGGTTATGCATCCCATGCATAGGCAAGCCATCGTGTTCCCGCCCGTCGCGGCGAGACTGGGGGTTTCCCATGATCATGCGCTGCTTCTCTGCCACTTCCTCTTATGGGCCGTGCCTGGCCCTGTTCACGGCCTTGGCCTTTGCTTCCCCTGCCCAGGCAGGCGGGGGCGCGGCCATCGTGGGCATCGTTCCCGCGGACGTGCAATCCCGCATGGAGCGGGCGGCTGACTGGCAGCTGGCGCATCCTTTCACGAAGTGTCCGCCGACCGACTGGATCAACGCAGCGTTCTATGCCGGACTGCTGGCCTTGGCGGACACTTCACCAGATTCTCGCTATCTCGATGCGATGGTGAAGATTGCCGAGGGCAACGGCTGGCGGCTCGGGCCGCTGCCGTTTCATGCCGACGATCATTGTGTCGGCCAGGCCTATGCCGAGCTTTACCTGAAGGATCCGAAACCGGAGCGGATCGCCCCGATGCGTGCGAGTTTCGACCACATCATCGCCAACCCACGCGACCACAACTTCGAGTTCGACAAGGAGAAGAACCCGACGCGTCTCGAACGCTGGTCCTGGTGCGACTCGCTGTTCATGGCGCCGCCGGCGTTTGCCCGGTTGTGGAAGGCCACCGGCGAGGTGCGCTACCTCGAGCACGCCGTGACGAACTGGTGGGCGACGTCGGACTTTCTCTATGACCGGGAAGAGCACCTCTATTACCGCGACAGCAACTTCTTCGCCCGACGCGAGGCGAACGGCGCCAAGGTCTTCTGGGCGCGAGGCAACGGATGGGTGATGGGCGGACTCGTGCGCATGCTCCAGTTGCTTCCCGGAGATCATCCGTCCCGTCCGCGTTTCGAGCGACAATTCCGGGAGATGGCGGCAAAAATAATCACCTGCCAGCAGCCGGACGGTTTCTGGCGCGCCAGCCTGCTCGATCCGGCCAGTTTTCCGGCCAAGGAGGCCAGCGGCACCGGATTCTATACCTATGCGTTGGCGTGGGGGATGAACCGGGGTCTCCTCGACCGCGCGACCTATGCGTCCGCCGCGCTCCGCGGCTGGGCGGCGTTGGTCAGCTGCCAGGAGGCCGATGGCAGGATCGTCCACATCCAGCCGGTCGCCGGTTCGCCGAAGAATTTTCCCGAAGACTCGACCATGCCTTATGGCGTCGGGGCGTTCCTGCTCGCCGGCAGCGAAATTTACCGGCTGGCCGGCGGGTCGCTCGTCGAGCAACCTCCCTCCAGCAAATGAACACGCGTCGGGATTTCCTCAAATCAATCGCCGCCGCCGGCATGGCGGGCGCGGTTGGAACCCCGGTTTTGACCGGTGCGACCAAGCATCCGGCGCCGGACAGCGGCAGCGGCGATCGGGCGGTCTGGACCGGATTGCTGACAAAGGTCGCCACCCCGGTGCTCGACGCCCTCGCGCGACGGAAGCTCAAGCTCCTGATGCCGCTCGAAGCCTTGCAGCCGGAACGTCGTGCTCCGTATGCGCTGCTCGAGGCCGTGGGCCGGCTGCTGGTTGGTCTGGCTCCTTGGATCGAACTGCCGGATGACGGCACGTCCGAAGGGCGTGAACGGACCAGGATAGCCGCCTTGGCCCGGTTGGGACTGGATGCCGCGACCGACCCGCAGTCGCCGGATTTTGCCAATTTCACACAAGGCGGCCAGCCGCTGGTCGACGCGGCCTTTCTGGCGCAGGCGATCCTCCGGGCCCCGTGCGAGCTGTGGGAGAAGCTCGAACCGCGGGTGCGCGCAAATGTCATCGCCGCACTGAAATCCACGCGGCCGATCAAGCCGAACATGAGCAACTGGCTGCTCTTCGCCGCCATCATCGAGGCGTTCCTTCACCGGGTGGGGGAGGGGCGTGACGAAGAGCGCTTGTTCGAGGCGCTCCGGCGGTTCCAGACCTGGTATGTCGGCGACGGATGGTATGGCGATGGCGCGGAATTTCACACGGATTACTACAACTCGTATGTCATCCAGCCCATGCTGGTGGAGGTGCTCGATCTGGTCGGCGGCGAAACGCCGGCGTGGAGCGAATTCGCAGCCAAGGCGCGCGAGAGGCTGGCGCGCTTCGCGGCGATCCAGGAGCGCCTGATCGCGCCGGACGGCTCGTTTCCCGTGCTGGGGCGCTCCCTCGCGTATCGCGGTGGTGCCTTTCAGGGGCTGGCCCTCGCCGCGCTGCGGCTTCAGCTGCCAGCCGGAGTGACACCCGGGCAGGCCCGTGTCGCGCTCACCCGGGTCATCCGCCGCACGCTGGAGGCACCGGACACCTTCGACGCCAACGGCTGGCTGCGCATCGGTCTCGCCGGCCACCAGCCCGGTCTGGGCGAGATCTACATCTCGACCGGCAGTCTTTATTTGTGCAGCACCGCGTTCCTGCCGCTGGGCTTGCCGCCTTCCAATCCGTTCTGGCGTGAACCCGCCGTTCCCACGACTTGGGAGAAGGCCTGGTCGGGGGCCGACCTGCCGGCGGATCACGCCCTCAAGAGTCCGAAATAGGCGCACGCGACCGGGCAATTTCGCCGTCGGAGTGCAACGGATGCACCAAAGCAAACTGGGGTTCTGCCGCCGGGGCGCCTACTGGCGTTGGTCATTCCCGCTTCCTTACCCCATTGAGACAGGAAGCGGAAAAACGACAGTCCAACGTTACGCAAAGGAGAACCCCCATGATCAAAACAAGACCGTGTCGCGCCCTGACATCCCCTGTCCGCGCGCCTATTCAAACCAGCCTGATACGAACAGTCACCGCAGCCCTCTTGTTGCCATGCGCGCTGCTGTTGTCCACCGCCCAGGCCGCACCCGGATCCCGGAATTCGTGGGGCGGTTGGAGCGGGCACGGATTATCCGTGACCACGACGGGTTTCTTCCACCTCGAGAAGCCTGCCGGCGCCACGCGGTCCTACATCATCGATCCCTCCGGCGGCATCTATTTTGGCATGGGGGTCAACACGATGTGCCAGGCGCAGTCTGCTTATGGCATGAGTGCCTATCTCACGCGCTTCGGTTCGCCCGATTGGACGGCGGCCGCGAAGTATGAGTGGTCGCGCTTCAGCACCGGCAATCTCTTCGGCTACAATTTCGCCAATCCCTACTACATGAACAATGCCGGGGCTTGGAGCGAGGCGGACGACATCAACGGCGTCGCCTGGGGCAGCCCGCTGACCAAGCCGACCGCGGCGGGCGGGGCGAACGCGCCCTACTTCAAGCTGCTCCGCGGCGACAAGACGACCTATCCCGGCGGCTTCCAGCCGGCCAGCACGGAGAACTTCGTCCTGCGCGGACTGGGCACGACCCTCAAGTCCGACGGCACGATCAACACCAAGCAATACCGGACCAGTGTCTCGGGCGACAACGGGATCCACGATCCGTTCAATCCCAAGTTCAAGGAGTTTGTCGACCACATGGTCATCTACGAGAACATCGCCGCCCACAAGGACGACGCCAACCTCATCGGCTACTGGATCGACAACGAGATGGGGTTCTTCGACGCGATGCGCGTGGACTACAACGACGACTACGGCGGGCCCTCTCCGACCACCGGTGTGCACGACCTGCGCCAATACATCTGGGCCGAGGATCCCGCGGGCGCGAGCTGGAGCAACCCCATCAGCGCCCGCTGGCAGCTGGGGCATTTTCTCTACGACAAGTATGGCACGATCAGCGCGCTCAACACGGCGTGGGGCACGGCCTACAGCAATTTCACCGACATCATCGGCCTGACGCCGAACGGGGCCGGGCATCTGCCGCCGCATCCGCAGTGGGAGACGAGCAATGCGATCATGCGCGGCGACATGCAGGACTTCGTCCACGACCGGCTGATCTACGAATACGTCCGCATCGTGACCGAGGCGATCCGCACCGCCGATCCCAACCACATGATCGGCATGCGGCTGGCCGTCGGTTATCCGGTCGACGGCACGCAGCGGTATAATTTCTACGGGTATACCGATCCCTCCACGAGCTCCATCGTGCACGAGCAGTTCGTCACCGGCGACCAGGGCTGGAATTCCAGCGTGCCCTATGAGACGCGCTTTTCGCCCTGGGAGGCGCTGAAGCGGCGCACTCATCCTGGTTCGAGTGTTCCTATGGGTCTGGATTACCTCGGCTTCAACGTCTACGCCGGGCATGAGAATTACGAGCAGGACTGGCTGGCCGGCGGCGTGAACGAGATCTGGAATCGTGCGCAGATCCCCGTCCTGATCTCCGAGTTCTCGCTGCGGGCCAACATCCGCAACGGCTCGTCCTACGACAACAGCTATCCCCGCGCGTGGACCAACAGCAACGCCTCGAAGGCCGACGTGCACGGCCTCAACGGCATCGATGACCAGGTGGACCGCGGCGTTCACTACCAGAACGAGACCTCACAGTTCCTCCTGATCCCCCAGATCATCGGTTGGAACTGGCACGCCTGGAGCGACCGTATCTATGGCGACGGTTCGGCCGGGGGAACGCTGTCCGCGGCGAACTTCGGTTTTGTGCAGGCCCGGGACGACTACAATTCCTTCACGGCCGGCCAGGCCTGGACGAACCTGCAGGATCCCGCGAACGCCGCCAACGGCACGTATGTCAGCGACGTGAACGCCAACGTGTATCACACGATCTATTCATTGAACGGAAATTCCTGGTAGACGGCAGGAGACGGGCCGGGAGGCATGACGTCCTCCCGGCCCGTATTCCATCCGACAAGCGGGGCGGACGGACCCTAAATGCAACGAATGCATTGGTGCACTGTAGTCATTTTATCCGGACGGCCCACAAATGCAGCGAGTCACCCCGTCCTCGACTCTTTTAACCCCGACTGTCATCTCCCATGAAAAGCATGACCACCTCGCCAGCCTTCCGCTTGGCCCCGGCATTGACCTGTGCCGCCTTGATCGTCCTGGCCCTGCCGCCTGCCGCCTTTGGCCAGCAGGCCGCCCCGGCGGCTTCCGATGCTCCTCCCCGGACTGAGAACCTGAATGGCGACGAGGTCGTCGAGCTTTCGCCGTTCGTGGTCACGGCCGACAGCGGCTGGTCGGCCAACAGCACGCTTTCGGCGACGCGCACGCGCCAGGCCCTCAAGGACGTCCCGGTGAACATCGACTCCATCACGACCGACTTCATGGACGACCTCGGCCTGTTCACGGCGGACGAGGCCACCAAGTTCGTCGCCAACGTCTACGCCGCGCCGAACATCGAGAACCCCACCGGCACCGACAATTTCTCCTTCCGCGGCCTGAGCCAGCGCTTCAATGTTTCGCGGAACTACTTCCGCTGGTATATCCCGTCCGACACCTACAACGTCGAACGCATCGACTTCGGCAAGGGTTCGAACTCGCTCATCTTCGGCGACGTCGAGCCGGGCGGCCAGGGTTCCGTGTTCACCAAGCGGGCGCTGATGAGCAATTTCGCCACGCTGTTCATGCAATACGGCACGCGGCACGCCTACCGCGTGCAGTTCGACCTGAACCAGAAGATCTCGGACAAGCTCGCCCTGCGTTTCAACATCGTGCGGCGCGCGGACAAGACCTTTCAGGATTTCTCGGAATTCGCTTTCAAGGGCGAGCACCTCGCGCTGACCTACCGGCCTTTCAAACACACCGAGATCAGGCTGGAGGCGGAGCAGGGGCGGGTCGTCAACACCCTCGGCCTGCCCAGCACCAATGTGCGGGAGCAGTCCGCCCGGTCCCAGGCCTTCACCTCCGCGGGGTGGTGGATCACCTCCGACGACACCAACAACATCTTCTCGCAAGCCACCCTGCCGACGGCCGACCGCGCCTCGGCGAACGGTCCGGCGGGCGGCACCCTGAGCATGATCGAGGGCACGACGATCGACATCATCATGCGCAACGCGGCCGGGGCGGTCGTCGGCACCAAGACCATCGATTCCTACCCGCGACACTACAACATCCGCGGCTGGGTCCAGCGCGACCGGCCCTTCGACACCTGGTCCGCGACCATCGAGCAGCGCCTCGGCGATCTCAGCATGGAGCTGTCCTACAACCACCAGAATCAGGCGGGCCTGCGCAACGACAACGCCTTCAGCCAGAACGTGAGTTATGATGTGAACGGCCGCCCCTACACGGACTCGACCGGCATCACCTACAAGAGTTTCGGCAACGACGTGGACGCGTTCCGCTTCACCGCCGCGTATCCCTGGGAGATCACCTCGTGGATGAAGCAGCTTTTCGTGTTCAGCGCCGATTACCGCGAGGACTTCACCAACAACTACCGCTACCAGCTCTTCAACATCGCCGGCAAGACGCCGAGCACGATCAGCCGCACCGCCGATCGCGTCCGCTTACGGGCCTACCTCGACGACCCGCAGTTTCCCTTGCAGGAATTCTGGGACCAGTTCCTCCTCGAAAACATTCCGTCCAGCGCGACCTTCCAGCCGGCGCTCCTGGGTCTCCAGCCGGCCACGGCCAACGCCGGCGATGCCACCGAGTGGCGCCAGCAGTCTTCGGTCGCACTCTCCGCCAGCGGCACCTACTTCAAGGGCCGGCTCCAGTCCATTGTCGGCGTCCGCCGCGACAAGAACAAGACGCTCGATTTCGTCGGCGGCCGGTTGACACCCACCGGCGAGGATCTGCCGCCCGCCAAGCCCTCCGATTCCCCCGAGAGCGACTACCTGCGCAACCCGAACCTGGATCTCACCAACACCAGCTACACGGGTGGTCTCACGCTCCGGCTCACTCCCGACATCAACGCCTATGCGGTGTATTCCAACTCCTTCCGCTTTCAGGATGCCCGCACCTTCGATCGCGTGCCTTTCGGCCCGATCACCGGCGTGACCAAGGAAATCGGGATCAAGGGCGATTTCTGGGGCCGGCGCGGCTCGCTTCAGCTGGGCGTGTTCCACATTGACCGTGAAAACGTCGAGTTCCGCTGGACCGCCGCCGGCTTCACCGTCGACGACGTGGAGGATCTCATCAACCCGAACAACATCACGCCGGATTCACCGAACTATTTCGTGCCCTGGCAGGATGTGAACCAGTTCCGCGACGTCATGTCCACCGAGAGCTCGAAAGGTTTCGATGTCACGATGATGCTCCGCCCGGTCACGGGGTTGCAACTCCGCTTCACGCTGGCCAAGGCCGATGTCCTTACCCGTCCGGATTTCTCCTCCTTCCGGGCCTACTACGATGCCGCGGTGGCCCGGGGTGACGAGTCGCCCACGCTCATCGCCGATGCCAAGGCCCTGCTCGACAACAACGACCTCGATGACAAACCCACCGGCGCCCGCGCCGCGCCTTGGTCGGCCAGCTGGATCGCCGACTACTCCTTTCCCCGCGGTGCCTGGAAAGCGCTCCACGGCGTTCGCGTCGGCGTCAACGGCAACTGGCGCGACAACTACCTGATCGCCTTCGTCGGCGATCGCGCGATTCTCGGCGGCCAGCAGCATCCGGTGAACGTCTACGTCATGCGCGACCAGAAACTGTGGGGCAAGCAGGTGCGCATCCGGGCGGCGGTGCGCAACGCCGTCGACCTGGAAAACGATTTCGTCCGCCCGAACGGCATCACCACGCTGGCCAACGGCACGACCGTCTACCAGGTCGACTACGTGCAGCCGCCGCAGTTCGACCTGTCGATGACCGTGCGGTTCTAGACCTGGCCTGTCTTTATCTGTGGGAGCATCGCGAGGCGTCCGCCCATGAGGACGGGTGCCTCCATGGCCCGATGCTCCCTCAGCCCTTTCACTCTCCGCGCCATTCACAAGCTCGCCTCCACCCGTGCCTCCGTTTATCCGATTCATGATGCCCCGTCGCCTCACCCTCCGCGGCCTGCTCGCTCTCGGGAGTTTCGTCTTGCTCGCCGGGTCGCTCTCCGCCGGTTCTTTGGTGGAGAAGGTCTGGTTCCTCACCACCCGCGACCGGCTGACCGTTGACGTCAAAATGCCGGCCGGCGCACAACCCGACTGGAATGCGACCACGCTCACTTTGTCCCGGGTCGGCTCCGCCGAAGCCCCGTTGCGCGTCGCCTTGGAGGCCAAGGCCGTCCGTTTCGCCGAGGAGACCGGCGTGTTCCGGTTCGAGACCGGCCCGTTGCCCGTCGCGGAGTGGGCGCCGGTTACGCCCGTGCTCTACACCGCGGTGCTGGGCGTGGGGGCACAGGACGGAGGACGGGAGACCGTTACCCGGCGCCTAGGTTTCCGCTCGTTCGAGACCAAGGACGGTCACCTCTGGTTGAACGGGAAGCCATTGTTCCTGCGCGGCCTCGCCATCAATCCGCCCGGGCGTGGCATCCCGACGGCGCTCGAGGAAAGCCGCGCCTTTGCGGAGGAATACGTGCGCTTCATGCTCCGGCATCACGTGAACATCATCCGCATTCCCGACGACCAGACGTGGTTCGATGTGTGCGACGAGCTCGGCATGATGGTCTTTGGCGGCAATTACGCCGGCAGCACGATCGTCCGGGAGGAAAAGGAGGACGACGAACTGGGCCGCCGCGGTCCGGCGCGGGACCGCGATGCCGCCGCAAAATGGTATCGCGAGACGAAGTTCCATCCCGTTTCCCACCATCCCTCGCTGGTGATCTACGCCCTCAGCAACGAGACGCCCTACGTGGGTCCGCTCGGCGACGCGTGGCACGAGTTTCTGACCGAGATGTATACCCGTCTTCAAAAGTGGGATCCGACCCGTCTCTACATCGCGAATGCCGGTTATGGCAACGGGCGCACCGGCGATCTCTGCGACCTGCACCGCTACTGGGGCTGGTATCATTCGTCGCCCTACACCTTCCTCCATCTGCGCGACGCTCCGACGGTGACCTTCCCCGAGAAGGTCCAGCCGCTCGTCTTTACCGAGTGCGTGGGCAACTACGGCGGCCCCGACGGCCGCATCAACCTCACGCCGAACAACAAGAACCCCGTCGCGCAGCTGAACTGGACCGGCCACGCCCCGTCCCGCGAGCAGGCGCAGCTCTTTCATGCGCACCAATCCTTCACGTTTCGCCAGGCGACCGAGTTGTTTCGCCGCCTTCGTCCCCTGAACCGGGAACTCAGCGGCGTCTTTCCTTTCACCATCCTCTTCCACAACTGGCATACCATTGCCGCCTTCAACGAGATGGTGCCGCGGCCGGTCGTTGCGCAGATGCAGACGTCCTACTCGCCCGTGCTGCTGAGCTGGGAATTCTACACGACGCAGGTTTATGCCGGCACGGAGATCAGACCCATCCTCCACCTCGTGAACGATGCCGACGATTTCTCCGACCTGCGCGATGCGACCGTGCGCTACGAATTGCGCGACAGCAGCGAGACCGCCGTCGTGGCCGGCAGCTTCGCCGTCCCCTTGCTGGCCTATTACGGCACGGCGCGACATCCGCTGTCGCTCACGCTGCCCGCCGGTCTCCCGACCGGCACCTACCGGCTTGTGGGCAGCCTTGAGCAGGGCGGCAAGACCGTGGCGGAGAATCGGGCGGATCTTTTCGTCGCCAGTCCGGCCTACGCCCGCAGCGGCCGTCTGCCGGCGCAGGCCGTCCGCCTGTTCGATCCGCGCGGCGATACCCGGAAGGCTTTCACGAAACTGGGCCTGCCGCATACATTGATGACCGACGACACCGATCTGGATTCACCCGGTGCGCCGGTGGTGGTCGGCGAAGAGGTGATCGGTTCCCTCAGCGAAAAACAGCTCGCCGGGCTGGCCGGTTTTGCCGCCGGCGGTGGCCGGGTGCTCGTGCTGCGTCAATCACCCGCCGGCGCCGATGCCCTCAACCGTCTGTTGCCCGCCAAGGTCCGCCTGCCATCGGCCGATCTGGACGATCCCGATTATCCGACGCCTTCGCGCACCGGCTCGTATCAGGGCATGAACATCAACCCCGAGCGGCCGGACCACCCGGTTTTCGCCGGACTCGACCGGTTGCGCCTGCAGTCCTGGTCGGACTACACGGGTTGGGATGAGACCAAGCCCGGACTGCCGGCGGTTTATCCGGTGACCGGCGCTTTCATCCTGGAGAACAAGGCGGACCTCCGCCGCACCGCCATTCTCGCCAACCAGAACCTAGGCCTCGAGTGCAACGCGCTGGCGGAGTTTCACACCGGCCGGGGGTCGGTCCTGCTGAGCGCGTTCGACCTCGCGGCCCGCACCGGGCTCGATCCGGTGGCGGACCGGTTGCTGACCAATCTCGTCGGTTACACGGCTGGCGACTCCGGTCACGAGGCGCATGTGCTCATCGACGCGCCGATCATCTGGGGTGAATACGACACCGAGCGAGGCGTGCTCACCGGCATCAACAGCGGCCTCATCCTCAACGCCCGTCCGGCGCTCACCGGTTCGTATCGTGCCATCAAGATCGTCGTGCAGCCCGACGGACACCAGTTCGCCGGTCGTCCGGGCGGTTGGAATACGCGGCCTGGCATCCAATACGTGCCCCATGGCCGCCGGCCCTTTGGTCCCTACATCCATGACGCCGCGTTTGGCATCGCCCGGATCGCCGACCGGAACACCCCGATCGGCGAGGGCCGCTTCTGGTGCCGCATTCCTGCGGGCAAATCAAAGGTCACCCACCGCGTCTGGAATCCCGCCGCCGAGCCGCTCGAAATCCGTCTCGCGGCCAATGGACGGGAGACGGCCGTGACGCTCGCGCCGGAAGAAGCGCGCAGCGTGGACGTCCCGCTCGAGCCCGGCACGACCGACGTGGAAAACACGATCCGCGGCGACCGCCGCCTCGTGCTGCTCGAGACGACGTTCCAATAGTTTTTCCTCTCAGACGCTCAGCGTGCCTTCCATGCCCTGATAATCCACGCGGTGCACGGTTCCGTCGCTCAGCGTGAATTCCACGACGGGCGCCGAGCCGGCCGCGTTCCACGGACTGATATCGATCTTGGAAAAGGGCCACAGCTCCTCGTCGCGCCACGGTCGGGCGTCGCACCGGTGCAGCATGAGCGTGATGCGCAGCGGTTCGCCTTGGTAGCGCTCGGCGCGATGGCTGATGAGGCCGGGCAGCACGCTTTCCTCCGCCTCGGGATGCAGGCCGGCTTCGCGGCGGGTGAGGAAGCCTTCCCAGCCATGCACGCGAACGAGCGCCAGTTGCCGGTCGCCCGCGGAGACGAGCAGGGCCCGACCGGCACCGGCCACCCGTTCCTCCGTTCGGCAATCGCTCCCGACCGACAGCGGCAAGCCGTAGTGGCAGAGGGTGAGTTCAGCGTCGGGCTCGGGGATGCGCAGCCGGTCGCAGCGGACGAGTCCGTGGGCCACAGGAAAATCGGCGAGGTCGATGGAGGCGTTGTCGCCGAGCGAACCGGCGAAATCGAAGAGCAGCCGCCGATAGCACACGCCGCCGCGTTCGCCGGAGTGGAGCAGGAGATTGGGGGCGCGCGGCGTGCCGCCGACCTTCAGGTTGTAGTGCATCGCCATCAGTCCGTCGGCGGTGTCGGCCTGCCAGGGGAACTTGGTGTTGAACGCGAGGCGCGAGTAGTTGTGCAGCACCTTGTGTCCGCCCACGACCATCACCTTGCTCGTGCGCATCTCGGTGGCGCCGGTCGCGGCGTGCTGGGCGAGTTGCAGGCCTGGGCCGGGCAGCACGGTCTCGCGCACCGCGGATCCGCCGGCCAGGCCGTCCCAGCCGCCGGCCTTCTCGCGCGCGGTCCAAAGCGGGTGGTCCGCGGGCAGCGCGAGCGCCTGGAAGGTGTTGCCGAACCAGAACGGGCTGGCCGCGCAGCTGTAGGGCTGCACGAGCGGTGGGAACTGTCCGTAGAAACCGAGCGTCGGCACGCCGTTGTCGCGGAACTGCGGGTGGGAGAGAAACTGCAGCAGATTGCCCGACATCACGCGCCGGGCCGCGCCGGGGACGATGCCGGCGTTTCTGAGGAAAAACGCGGCGCCGAATGGCGCCGCGGCCGTGAACCGGTAGATGTTGCTCCGCCCCCACATCGGTTGGTGGCCGTCGCGGTCGAAGAACCGGTCGTAGGTGGCGAGGAGTTTCTGCGTGCTGCGTTCGAACGCGTCGGCCAGCTCCGGGTAATCCGCGTAGCCACTCCACGCCACCCACAGGGGCAGGTAAAATTGGAAGGCCCACACCGAGTAGTAATCGAAGTAGGTGCCGTCGCGATACCAGCCGTCGCCGGCGTCGAACGAGCGCACGACGCGGAGGTGCTCGTCCAGCACGGCCCGGTCGATGGCGTAGCCTTCGCGCTGGAGGAAGGAGAGGATGTGGATGTTGAAGAGCCGCCAGTTGTGCGCGTGCGTGCGGCAGTGGCCCCAGGCGTGGAAAAGCCGTGCGATGATGTCCCGCTCCGCCTGCGTGTAGCGGTTCCAGATCGCCTCGCGCGCCTGGGTGAGCCCGAGCGCGAGGGAGGCGCACTCGCAGGTCACCTGGATCGGCCGGTCGCCCCAGACGGCGACCATCGCGGCGCGGTCGCCGACGTATTCGGGCGATTTCGGATCGGCGAGCCGCAATATGGCGGCGGCGTAATAATCGCGCAGCGGCAGGCCGTTGGACTCGAGCCCGGGATCGTGACGCAGCAGCGGGGCGGCGACGAGCAGCGTGCGGGCGACGCCTTCCATGATCTCGGAATTGCGGCGCCATGGCGGATCGCCGGGTTGCGGGTAGGTGATCTTTGTTTCGCGGCGTGGCAGGACGAAGGGTGCGTCGACCCGCGGGATGTGGGCGAACACGCCGTCGAGGAGCCAGCGGGCGGCGTCGACCCAGTGTTTCCGTGTCAGTCCGGTGAACGGGCTGAGCGCGCGGTCCGGTCCGTCGGGCGCGAAACTCACAGTCGCGTGACGCCCAGCCGCGCCATGGCGCGGAGCTTGCCGGCGAGCAGCTCCGCGATCACGCGGAGGTGCTCCCGTCCGGAGGGGCAGAACGACACGAGCGCGGTGTCGGCCCAGGCTGGCACCCCGAAATCCGCGTAAGGCGTGTTGCTCACGATGACCAGCGGCTTGCCGGTCGCACGGAGCTTTTCGAGCAGGGGCAGCATGAGCGCATGGCTACGGTAATTGTAGTAGCTGGTCGAGACTATGATGTCGGCCTCGGGCAGGCGGCGCAGGATGGCGGCCTCGTCCGCCGCGGTGGGTTTTTCCTCGATGGCGACGCTGGCGATGTCCGGCCGCAACCGGCGCAGTTCCTGCCACAGCATGCCGGGGTGGGAATAGGTGTTGTTGATGAAGCGGTGGAAATGGTGCACCTGCTCGACCAGCAGGATGCGCCGGCCCGCCGGCAGCGGCAGCAGGCCGCCGCGGTCGCGCAGGACGACCGTGCAACGCTCCGCGGCCTCCTCCGCCAGCGCGCGGACGCCGGCGTCGTCGAAGAGGTCGCCGGCGCGGGCGGGATCGACCTTGCCGCCGTTGCGCGCGAGACCCATCCGCCACCGCAGGCTGAGCACACGGCGCACGGCCTGGTCGAGTTCGCTCTCGGGGTAGCGTCCGCGGGTCACCGCTTCCTTGACCGCGGCCAGCACCTGGAGGCGTTGCGGATTGTAGGCGCGGCAGAGCACGAGGTCGCAGCCGGCGATGAGGCAGCGCACCACCGCCTCGCCCATGTCGTATTTCGCCAGCAACCCGCCCATCTGGACGTTGTCGGTGGTGACGACGCCGTCGAAGCCGAGTTCGCCGCGCAGCAGATCGCTGATGAGGGCGCGGCTGGTGGCCCCGGGCTCGCCCGGGGCGCCGAGGGCGGGATACGCCGTGAATGCCGCCATGATGCACGGCAGGCCGGCATCGATGAGGGCCTTGAACGGGGCGACGTGCGTGCGCATGAGTTCGTCGCGGTCCAGCGCGATCTCCGGGAGACCGAAGTGGGCGTCCATCCGGGAGTGGCCGCGTCCGGGGAAATGCTTGCCGGTGGCCGCGATGCCCGCCGCGTTGAATCCGCGCAGGGCGGCCAGGCCGAAGCGGGTGACATCGGAGGTATTGTCCCCGTAGGCGCGTGGCCCGATCTCGGGGTTGCCTGGCTCGGTGTTCACGTCGAGCACGGGCGAGTGGATCATGTTGGCGCCGAGCGCGCGGGCCTGGGCCCCGATGGCCCGCGTGATGCGGTAGACCAGATCCTCGTCGCCCGAGGCCGCCTGACCCAAGGGGAGCGGGAACAGCCGCTGTTCGAAGAGGAGATCCGCGCCTTCGCCCTCCTGGTCGAAGGCCATGTGCAGGGGCACGCCGCCGGGCCGGTCGAGGGCCAGGTCGCGGAGTTCGTTGAGCGTCGTGGCGAACTCGCGGGCCGTGCAGGTGATGCGGTCGAGGCTGGCGGGGCGGTCCCAAGTGAGGGCATCCGGAGCGCGATGCCGGTCGTCCGTGCCTCCGTCCTCGCGCGTGTCGGTGGCGCCGGGGCAGAATTTCTGGGCGATGCGCAGGCCGCCGACATGATGGCGGCGGATCAGGTCGGCGACGTCCGGCGTGATGAACGGGCCGTAGTGGGGAAACACCATCAGCTGCCCGATCTTTTGCCTGAGATTGAGTGAGCCAAGCGTGGCGTCCACCCAGCGTCCGCCGGCGGGATCGAGTTCAAGCAGGGCGGGCGTCAGGATGTCCTGGTTCATGCAAGGGAGGCGATGGAGGTGGCGAGCAGGGTGCGGAACGAGGCGGTCCGGACGTGCGCATCCACGGCGCCGTAGCGGCCCGTGCGGAAAGCGGGGAGGATCTCGGTGCGGAATTCCCGCCACGATTCCGCCTCGTGGCCGGGCCGGATGGGGAAGAACGGCACGCCGGTGGCCCCGGCGGCATCCGCGTCGCCGGGAGCATCGCCGACCATGAGGCCGTTGTCCGCGCCCAGGCTGGCCGCCAGGGAGCGCAGGATGCGCTCCTTGCTGCCGGCTTCCTGGGTGTGAAACTGGCTCACCAGCGGATCCAGGCCCGTGGCGTGCCATTCCTCGCGGATGGCGGCGCCGTTGCCGCCGGACACGACGTGCAGGGCCCCCGCCGTCATGGCGTCGTGCAGCGCCTCCGCGGCGCCGGCAAAGGCGCGCGCGGGCGGCAGGGCCTGGATGAGCTGGTTGACCCGGCGGCTCCAACGGAGGGTCTGCTCAAGGGCGGCGTCATCCGGGTAGCGGGCGAGTTCCGCCGCCAGGGAGGTTTCAGAGAGGGCGCCTCCGTGCCGCACCCAGGCTTCGAAGCGATCGCCGGGCGGCCGGGCGCGGGCGAGATCCGGCCTCCGGCCATCGAGCCACTGCCAGAACAGTTGCAGCGCCAGGAAGCGGTTCACGCCGCGGTGGACGGAGTAGAGATTCAACCCGAGGAAGCCGGCGCGGACGAGCGGGGCGATTTCCTGCAGTCCCCACTCCCCGATGAGCGCCGGGGTGAAGCATTCCCGGTGCTTCGGCTCCATCGTGTCGAGCACGCAGCCGTCGGAGTCCACGGCGATCCAGCGCGTGGCCGGGGGAACGGTCGGAAGAGGGGAGGGAGCGTGGGACATGCGGCGGCTGAGGCATCCACGGGAACAGAAGGATTGATTCGGGGCGAAGGCAGGCGCATGCATATGTTGCATGAAATCACTCCAGCTGGAAATCTCCCGCGTGGCGCGGGTTTCGCAGTCCACGGTGTCGCGCGCCTTGCGTAATCATCCGGCTTTGCCGCGCGCGACCTGTGAGCGGATCCAGGCCGTCGCGCGCAAGCTCGGCTACGTGGAGAATCCGCTGCTCTCCGCCGTGCTCGGCTCGGTGCGGCGCGGCCGGCGACAGTCCTATTTCGGCACCCTCGGCTTCCTCACCGCGCACCAGACCGCCAACGGCTGGAAGGAGATCGCCACCTACCGCGACTTCTACCAAGGGGCGAAGGAGCGCGCGGAGCAGCAGGGTTTCAAGCTGGAGCCGCATTGGGCCGCGGATCCGTCCCTCACCGGCCGCCGGCTCTCGGAGATCCTGACGTCGCGCGGCATCATCGGGCTGCTGCTGGGTTCGCGTTCCCCGGACGCGCGGTTCGCCGAGCTCGACTGGAGCCGTTTCGCCGTGGTGCGCCTCGGCCTGTCGGCCAGCAACCAGCGCTTCCAGTGCGTGGTGAACCACCAGATCCACACGGTCCGCTTGGTGGCGGCGGAACTGGCGGCCCGCGGCTACCGGCGCATCGGCCTCGCGGTCAGCGGCTGGCAGAACGAGTCGGTGGAGCAAAACTGGCTGGCCGGTTTTCTCGCCTGGCAGCACGCGCTGCCGGCGAAGGAGCGCGTGCCGGTTCATCTGCCCGAGCAGCTCGAACGGACCGGGTTCCTCGAATGGTATCGCCGGCACAAGCCCGACGCCTGCATCGCCGTGAATTCCATGGTCCGGGACTGGCTGGAGGGCGATGGCGTGGCGATCCCCGGAAAGGCCGGGTTCGCCCTGCTGGACTGGCACGAGGAACACAAGGGCATCGCCGGTGCGGACCAGGGCAACAAGCTGGTGGGCGCCGCGGCCGTGGACGTGGCGGCGGGCCTGCTGCACCGCAACGAGCGTGGCGCGCCGGAGCAGCCGCGGATCACCCTGATCCGAAGTTCCTGGCACGAGGGCGACACCGTGCGGCCGCGGTCAGGTCCGGTCTGAGTCGCCAGACCGGCGTTCATGCAACATATGCACACGATTGCCATGGACGGGAACGGACAGGCCATCCCACCTTGACGGACCGGTGGATCGACCGGTTGAGAAGAACCCCAGCCCATGAACTCCCCGAGGAACATCGCGCCGCGCGCGTGGCTCATCATACTCCTGACGGGCCTCGCCGGGCTGCTTTTCTTCCTCGATCGCAATGTGCTGGCGGCCCTGAAGACCACGCTTTCGCACGAGCTGGGCCTGTCGAACAACGATTACTCGATGTTGGTGACCGCGTTCATGGCGCCCTACATCCTGACGTATTTCTTCGTCGGCCGGGCGGTGGACCGCTACGGCACGAGGGTGGGACTGGCGGTGTTCGTCGGGGCGATGTCGATGGCGACTTTTCTTTGCGGGATGGCCCAGGACAAATGGCAGCTGGCCGGCGCGCGCGTGCTGCTGGGAACCGCGGAGGCGGGTCTCATGCCGGCGACGTTTGTCGCCATCACCAAGTGGTTTCCCAGCGACCGCCGGGCCTTCGCCATCTCGCTGCGGGCGCCGATCCAGGCGCTCGGGCCGATTTTGGCACCGGTGGTGGCTGCGTCCGTCACCCTGTCGCTGGGCTGGCGTTTTGCATTCTGGATTCCGGCGTCGCTCGGCTTGGTCTTTGTGCTGGTGTGGTGGAGGGTGGACACGCCGCGGACGGCCGAGGAGGCGGCCCAGCCGGTGACGGGTTTTTGGGAGGTGTTCCGCGACCGTCGGCTCTGGGGCATCTATGCCATCCGGATCGTGACGGATCCCTTCTGGTTCCTGCTGCAGTTCTGGCAGGCCAGCTACCTGCAGGAGGCGCTGGGATTGAATCTTGCCGCGGCCGGCCGGTTGCTCTGGCTGCCGCCGTTCTGCGAAAGCATCGCCGGCATCGGCCTGGGCCTTTTGTCCGACCGGCTCGTGCGCCGTTTCGGCGGAGTGCGGGCGCGCTCGGCGATCTTGATCGGGTTGATCGTGCTGACGCCGAGTGCATTCGTCCTCGCCTTTACCAAGAGCGTGCCGATGGCCGTCACGATGTTGATCGTGGCGCAGTTCATGAGCCACAGCTGGATGACCGGAACGACCCTGCTCGCCGCCGAGGTGGCGGACAAGGGGAGGATGGCGTCGGTCATCGGCGTGATGAGCGCCCTGGGCGGGCTGAGCAGCATTGTGGTCAATGCGGTGGCCGGCACGCTGGTCGACTGGTTCGGCTACTCCGCCCTTTTCCTGATCGGCACCGGAGTGTTTCCGGTGGCGGCGCTCATCGTCTGGCGCTGTTACCTGAGTGTGAAGCGCCCCGCCTGACCGATGAGGTCGGAATGTCGATGGTCGGGACGGAGAGATTCGAACTCTCGACCTCTTGCTCCCGAAGCAAGCGCTCTACCAGGCTAAGCTACGTCCCGATTTCGACATCAGTTCCTTGCGGAAATGAGCGGTCAAGAGACCCCAAAGCATGGGGCGTAGCAAACAAAATATTCCAAACCGCGATTTTGCTGCAAAGTCGCGGGGGAAACGGCGGTTACGCAGGCCGCGACGCACTCCCGGCCGGAACGATACCCTCAATCTTTGAGGGGTTGACCACTAAAGGGATTCATCAAGGGATGAATCCTACAAGGACAGGCTCCGGCTGATCGCCTCCGCCACTGGGTTTCGGGGACCGGCTTCCTGTTGCTGCCTGCTGGCAGCCCGGGATCAGTCGCGCAGCCTGCGCTGCGGCTGAAATCGCCGGTTCATTTTTCGTGTCTGCGATCAGCAGACCCAGGAACCAAAGCCGGAGACGATCAGCCGTGGTTACCCACCCCGCTTGATGACTGTAGAAACAGGGGATTTGGGGACTTCTGATTCGCGTCCGTTCGCGTCATTCGCGGGCAATCCGAATGAGTTCCCTCAGGTCTGCCGCAGGGTCGCGCCGTCGACCCAGACGGCGGGAATCGTGGTGGTCGAGGGGTGGTCGGGCACGCCGGAGTCGTTGCGGTGCAGGGCGGCGATCAGGAGCTCGACGCCGCGTTCACCGAGCAGCGCCGGTTGCAGATCGAGGCCGGCGCAGGGTCGGGTGTTGCTGGCGACATTCAGGCAGCAGAAGCCGTGGGTTTCGGGGATGCGGGCGCCGCATTCCTCCATCCAGTCCATGACCTCGGCGCGGTGGCACAGCACCACGTCGGGTTGGCGGGCTTTGAACCAGCGGATGAAGGAAGTCCGGTCCAACTCCGGCAGGATCAGGGCCGGCAGCGCTTCCTTGCGGGCGTGGTGCTGGTGGTAGGAATGAAAGGCGGCTTCCCAGCGGTGCAGGAGGCGGGCGTCGTGGCTGGCCTGCAGCACGAGGCCGAGCCGGTGGTAGCCCATGGCGTGGAGCTTTTGCACGGCGAAGACCATGGAGCGGTAATGGTCGGGGCAGACCGCGTGCAGCGCCGGCCGCTCGATGAGATAATCGGTGTAGATCCCGGCGAAATGAGTCCAGTCGAGGCCGCTGAGGTCCGGGGCGCCGCCGACGGGCAGCAGCAACAGCCCGCGGATGCCCCGCGCCTGCAGGATCGAATCGAGCCGGGTGTCGGATATGCCCTGTGCTCCCGTGATGATGGTCTCGGCCTTGAAGCCGAGCGCGGCGGCGCGGGCGCTGGCCCCGCGCACCAATTCGCGGTGGTAACGGTTGGAACTGGCCGGGCGCCGGTCGGGACCATCGAGATCCAGGATGGCCAGCACACCGCGGAATGTGCCCGAGCGGGCCCGGCGCATTTCGGACATCAGCGCGCCCGCGAGGGGATTCGGCCGGTAACCGACCGCCTTGGCGGCTTTTTGCACGCGCTTGCGCGTCGCGGCGTTCACGCGCGGCGAATCCCGCAGGGCTTCCGATACCGTGGTATGCGACAAGTCGAGGGATCGGGCTATCTCGCGGATGGAGGGGGCGCTCATCAGGTGGGGCAGGTCTTACTGTAAGAACCTAGAGGGACCGGAGACGCCATGACGAGCGGGAAGTTGGTGAAACCGTCAGGCGGGTCTGGGAACCTGCCGCCTTCGCCCGGAAGGGAGGTCGCAGACCTGCCCTACCAAGAATCGCGTTCCTTTTTCGGTTTCGGCCCATTCTGCGTTAAGTCTGTATCCTTCCCAGCAATTCGCCTAGGAGTGTATTCAAACCATCAAATACCCACTTCCTGTCATTCCGAACGAAGTGAGGAATCTCCCGCAACGGAAGCGATATCACCTACGAGCGTCGAGATTCCTCACTTCGTTCGGAATGACAAACGGGGTGGGCGACACTCCCTCGATTTCCCGCATGCCCTTTTTCCGCTTTCTCCTGCCACTTCTGCTTTGCGTCAGCCTCCCGGGCCACTGCGGCGAACTGCTCCACCGCGACGACTTCACCGCCGGCCCGGGCCGTTGGGTCGTCGAGCAGATGCCGGGCGGGAGCGTGACGGTGCGCGATGGCGTCCTGACCATCGAGGATGTCGGCGGCTGCACGGTCTGGTGGCGGGAGAAGCTGGCGGCGCCGGTCGTCATCACCTACGAAGCGACGGTGGTCGATGCGGGCGGGCCGCACGACCGGGTGTCGGACCTGAACTGTTTCTGGATGGCGAGCGATCCGCGTTCGCCGGCGGACTTGTTTGCCCCGGGTCATGGACGCACGGGGAAGTTCGCTGACTATGACGCCTTGCGGCTCTATTACGTGGGTCAAGGCGGCAACACGAACACCACGACGCGCTTCCGGCGCTACGCCGGCGGCGGCGAGAAGCCGCTGCTGCCCGGCTACGACCGGCAGGAGCCGGCGGTGCTGCTCAAGGGCAACCAACCTTATCGCATCACGCTCATGGCGCTGGCCGACGGCATGGTGCGCTACTATCGCGATGAGGTGCTGATCTTCGAGTTCAAGGATCCTGCGCCGCTGAAGGAAGGCTGGTTCGGCTTCCGCACGGTGCAGAGCCGCCTGCGGATCCGGGATTTCCAGGTGAGGCGGCCGTGAAGAAAATGTAGGGCGGGATCGCTGATCCCGCCGATTGACGCACGATGGCGGGATCGGCGATCCCGCCTTACAGTTCACACGTCCAAAATCGCGATGCCGTGGGCTTCGACGCTCACTTTCCGGTTGGTCTTTCCGTCGGCCAGGGTGATCACGGTGTCCTGTGGTTCTCCGGCGTTGTTGATCACGACGAGCTTGCCGGTCTTGGCGAAATACGCGCATTCTGTCCGGACGTTGGTCGAGTTCCAGATCGTCCATTTCGCCTCCTGCGCGGCGGCCCAGAAGAGCGCACGATGCAGCAGACGGGTGTTCTCGTGGGTGAACTTGAAGCCCGACAGGTAGACCCCGCGGCCCTTGCGGAATTCGTGCGTGGCGATCTGCGGTGAATTGTCCTGTGCGGCGAGCACGGTCGTCGCCGGCCCATGGACGTAGACGCCGCCGATGTCCTTGCCGAAGTCCGGCGCGGTCGTGAGATCGGCCGTGATGAAATGCGGCGCGACCGGCGCGGCGGGCGGTGTGAACTTGAACTTGCCGTTGGCGAGGCGCTCGCCGCGGTCGCGGTCGAGGCCGAGCACATGCGAAAGCTTGAAGAGCGAGCCGGGGGAGGCCGACGCCGAGGGCTCGCCGACGCCGAGAAGACCGCCGCCTTTCTGCACCCATTGGGTGAGGATTTCGCTCACCTTGGGTTCCGACCAATAGTGGCCGCCGCTCCAGGCGCTGCCGTCGCGGCCGGCGTTGAGGATGACCTTCACGCCCTTCGGCACGCCGTTCTTCACGAGGTCGTCGAAACTGATGAATTGCACGTCGACCGGCAGGCCTGCGAGTGACTCGAGGATTTCGTTGAGCTCGACCCCGTGGGCAAAATGCCCCGAGCAGATCCACGCGCGCAGGTCGCCCCAGGCGGTGAGCACCGCCACCTTGAACGGCGCGGTGTAGGGCTTGTCGCCCTGATGGAACGATTTCAGCAGGCGGAACTCCTGCGTGAGGCCCGCGATGTAGTCGCAGAAATCCGGAAACGGCTGCACGAGCGACAGGTAGCCGCCGAGGCCGATGCGGTCGATGGGGGCGCGGATGAGGCCGCGGCGCGCGTCGATCCAGAAGTTCTTCGCGTCGAGCGTGGGGTTGCCGCCGGCCTTGAAGGTGGGCTCGCCCTTGAGGCCGGTTGGGAAGAGATACGGGTGCAGGCGCAGCTCGTGTGTCGCGACGCCCTTGGAGTGGGCGCAGAGGCGGACCTCGAAGGCGTTGAACACGCACTTGATCAGGCCGTCGAAACCGAACTCGGCGAAGCGCGGGCTGTTGGGCTCCACGCCGATCCAGTGGTCGTCGTAGAACACGTAGGCCTTCTTTCCGTGCCGGTGCGTGAGGTCGATGCACTTTTTCCCGAACTCGATCACGAAGCCGTGGATGAAATCCATGTAGTCGCGGTAGCGGCGCGACGGGGCGTTGTGCGTGGAGTTGTAGAGGCCGCCGTTGACGAAATCCTCGGAGGTCAGCTTGTAGCCGTATTGCTTCTCGAAGAGTTTGAGCGCGCGCGGGCTGACGGTCATCGCGTAGTCGCCCCAGTCGGAATAGATGTCGCGCAGGGTCTTCTGGTCGGAACCCCAGAACCACGAGAAATTGTAGAACATCGACGTGAACCGCACGACGGAGGTGTCGGGATGATCCCGCAGCCACTGCTCGAGGAACGCGAGGATGACCTTCTGCGTCTCCGGGTGCATCGGGTCGACGGCGGCGAGGTGCTCGCGGTCGCCCCAGTTGTTCGTGATGTGGTTATACATCGAGATCTCCTCCCACAGGCGGAAGGAGAGGAAGTTCACGGTATACTTGTGCCCGGCCACCGCGCCCTTGACGGTGACGGTGCCCTTGCGCGCGTTGAACGCCCAGGACTTCTTCGGGACCTCCTTGCCCGTGGTGCGGTCGAAGACCTGCCACCAGGCCTTCGGGTTGTCCTCGGTGTTGACGGTGAACTGTTCGCGGAAATAGCCCTGCAACAATTCGATCACGACCGTGGCCTTGTCAGCGACGACCGGCTGGCTCATCAGGAAATTCTGCTGGAGCTTGTTGAGGTTCCGGCGCGCCCACGGTTGCACCGAACGGACGAGGCACACCGTCGAATAGATGTCGTAGCCGGCGTTCAGGATTTCCGGCGAGAGCTGGGTGCCGTCGGAGTCGCGGATGGTGTCGGCGCCCCATTTCTTCGCGAGGTCGAGCGTGAGCTTTTCGAAGCCGGCTTCGCCGGGCAGGGTGAAGGAACCGGAGGGGAGGGAGGGGGAGTTCATGCGTTAAAGTATGGAGGAACCGAATTGCGGAAGTTTTTTCCCACGAATTGCACTAATTATCACGAATAGGACCAAGGCAGGGGTTTTGCGCAGGAGTTCGCGGAGGAAAGACCGGAGGTATCAAGGGAAGCATTCAAACCCGCTCGTCCGTCATTCCGAGCGCAGCGAGGAATCTCGACATTCGAAGGTGATGTCGCTCTCGCTGCGGGAGATTCCTCACTTTGTTCGGAATGACGGGAGACGGGCATTGGTCGGGCTGAATGAACTCGATGACTTTACTCGTGATGGGTCCAATGCCCCGAAGCTTGCTTCGGCTTGGATGGAGAGACGGAGAGCGAAAGAGACGCCGGTCGAAGACCGGCGCTACGTAGCGCCAGTCTTCGACTGGCGTTTTGTCGCA